>Ga0102589_1001088_pt1 | contig 41215 bp, 39 predicted proteins | sample AraplaMF_Col_mLB_FD_76858 | JGI IMG/M metagenome (GOLD analysis project Ga0102589, IMG submission 76858) | Arabidopsis root microbial communities from the University of North Carolina, USA - plate scrape MF_Col_mLB | ecosystem: Host-associated > Plants > Roots > Endosphere | place: USA...
GCATCAGCACGACGTAGCGGCCGGCCAGCGAAATGAAGGTGGTGAGGGCCGCGCCCTTGTTGCCGCGTTCTTCCTTCTCGACCTGGACGACGAGTTCCTGGCCTTCGCGGATGACGTCCTGGATGCGTGCCTGGTTGGCGGAAACGCCTTCGGCAAAGTATTGCTTGGAGATTTCCTTGAACGGCAGGAAGCCGTGACGGTCTTCGCCGTAGTCGACGAAACAGGCTTCGAGCGAAGGCTCGACGCGCGTCACGACGGCTTTGTAGATGTTGCCCTTGCGCTGTTCGCGCCCTTCGATCTCGATTTCGTAGTCGAGGAGCTTTTGCCCGTCGACGATGGCCAGGCGGCGTTCTTCGGCCTGCGTGGCATTGATCAGCATCCGCTTCATGATGCGTTGTCCTTATATGTATCGTTCTACCGGCTCTTGACGAGCCAACGATGCACGGACGACGCCCGCGAAACCAGGGAATTGCCGCTTGGCCCCGGATGCTGTGACTGCCGCGCCAAGCGCGAGCAGGCCTCTCGAGCGTCAGCTCAAGAAGACAGCCGGGGTGGGGGCGCGTGGATGGGCGCGAGCCAGATTCGGTGTTGAGTAGCTATCTTTTTGACAGCCGGTTGCGCAAGGGTGGCGCGCGCTACGAACGATTCAATGCCTGAGGCCACTGGCCGAAGCCAGGTGGGCCAGCGCAGGCACATTTGAATCAGCAGCATCAACACAAGGGACTCGCTTCGATCCGCCTGCAGCTTGGAAGCTGCAGGCTGGGTATTCCGTATCGGTGTTTCGTGGGTGTCGGCTTGACTTTGGTGCCTGGCCTGCCACTTTGCGCAATTGCGCGGGGTTTGCAGCTCGGCGCCAAAGCGGCATCGACCTCACAGCGCCATCGTCAGTGCTCTAAACTTCTGTCTAATCAAGCACTTACACGACCGCGCTGGTGAAAAACATTATAGGTGCGAAGCAAAGCCCCGCGGGGGCTCCAAATCCCGCAGATCGAAATGCGGGCGCGGAAACGGGTGCGCCGCACGCGGCCATCAAGTTCATCACTGTCGACGCAGAGTCCGCGGGACAGCGGCTCGACAATTTTCTTTTCCGCCATCTGAAAGGCGTGCCCAAGACCCATGTTTACCGGATCATCCGGTCGGGCGAGGTGCGCATCAACAAGGGGCGGGCGCAGGCCGAGACCCGGATCGAGGCCGGCGACGTGCTGCGACTGCCGCCGGTGCGGATTTCGCCGCGCGCGGAAGAGGGCGCCACGCCACCCGCGCCCGCGCGCGAATTCCCGGTGCTGCTCGAAGATGACGCGCTGCTGGCCATCGACAAGCCCGCCGGCGTGGCGGTGCATGGCGGCAGCGGCGTGAGCTTTGGCGTGATCGAGCAGTTGCGCACGGCGCGACCGGGCGCCAAATTCCTGGAGCTGGTGCATCGGCTGGACCGGGAGACCTCCGGGATCCTGCTGGTTGCCAAGAAGCGCAGCGCGCTGGTGGCGCTGCAGGATCAATTCCGCGAGCGCGAGACCGGCAAGACCTACCTGGCACTGGTCGAGGGCAACTGGCCCGCCAACAAGAAGGTGCTCGACGCGCCGCTTGCCAAATATCTGCTGCCCGATGGTTCCGGCGCCGGCGAACGCCGCGTGCGCGTGGTCGCCAAGGACCATCCGGACGCGATGCGCGCCGTGACGCTCGTGCGCGTGCTCGCGCGGCTCACGCTGCCGGGCGACGCCACGCCGCTGTCATTGCTGGCGGTGACGATCAAGACCGGACGCACCCACCAGATCCGCGTGCACCTGGCTTCGGCAGGCCATGCGATTGCGGGCGACGACAAATATGGCGACTTCGAGCGGCAGCGCACCTTGCAGAAACTCGGCCTCAAGCGCATGTTCCTGCATGCGTGGCGATTGCAGTTCAACCACCCGGCGGGCGGCGAGCGCATTGCGCTGCAGGCCGACCTGCCGCCCGAACTGCACGCGCTGATGCCACCACCCGCGCTCGAGGCGCTGGCCCAACACCCCACTCCCACGGCCCATGACTGATTCCTCCAGACCTCCCCGCTTCGACCTGATCGCCTTCGACTGGGACGGCACGCTCTACGACTCCACGCGCCTGATCGTGCGCTGCATCCAGGCGGCGGTGATCGATGTCGGCGGCGCCAAGCCCAGCGAGAACGACGCCGCCTGGGTCATCGGCCTGGGGCTGGCCGAGGCGCTCGCGCGCGCAGCCCCCGATGTGCCGAAGGAAAAATACGCCGAACTCGGGGCGCGCTACCGCTACCACTACCTGCAGCACCAGGACGACCTGGTGCTGTTCGACGGCGTGCTGCAGATGCTCGATGCCCTGCGCACGCGCGGCCACAGGCTGGCGGTGGCCACCGGCAAGTCGCGCCGGGGATTGAACGAGGCGCTGAAGTCGGTCGCGCTGCGCGACCGCTTCGATGCCTCGCGCACGGCCGACGAAACCTTCGGCAAGCCGCACCCGCGCATGCTGCTGGAGCTGATGGAGGAACTCGACGTTCCCGCAGAGCGCACGCTGATGATCGGCGACACCACGCACGACCTGCAGTTGGCCATGAATGCCGGTTGCGCCTGCGTGGGCGTGAGCTACGGCGCGCACGAGCCGGCGAGTTTCGACGAGTTCAAGCCGCTGTTCGTCGCCCATTCGGTGGCCGCACTGGAAACGTGGCTCCTCGAGAACGCCTGAAAATCCCGTCATGAGCGAAGAAAGCATCCCGCTGTGCAATGCCTCGGACCTGGTCGAGGGGGGCTTGGCCGTGCCTTTCGACGTGGTCCACGGCGGCGAAACCTGCCGTGCCTTCGCGGTGCGCTTCGAGGGCCGGCCGCACGCCTACCTCAACCGGTGCAGCCATGTGGCCATGGAACTGGATTTCCAGCCCGACCGCTTCTTCGACGACACCGGCCAGTGGCTGCTGTGTGCGACCCACGGCGCGGCCTACAAACCCGACACCGGTGAATGCGCGGGCGGCCCCTGCCGCGGCGGCCTCGTGAAGATCGCACTGAGCGAACGCGACGGTGTGGTGCACTGGCATACTGACTGGAACCTCCAACCTCTCATCTTCTGACATGACCGACCCGAATCGCAGGGAACCTGAAGGTTTCGATCCGTTTGAGCCGGTAGCTCCTCTCACGCCTCAGCAAGACACCTCCAAGAACATGGCCCAAGACCCGACACAGCGCCCCGGCTGGGAGCGCGCAACGCTTGAAAAGCTCGCCTTTGCTGCGCTGAGCGAGCAGAAGGCCACCCGCCGCTGGAAGACCTTCGTGCGTCTTTCGTGGCTTGCTTTCTTCATCTTCCTGGCTTGGCTCGCGCTGTCGCGCGGTGCGCCAAGCACTGCCAAGACCACGGCCCATACGGCCGTCGTCGAGATCAAGGGCGAGATCGCCAACGGCGGCGACGCCAGTGCCGAGTTCGTCGTGGCCGCCATGAAGACGGCCTTCGAGGACGAGGGCGCGAAGGGCGTGGTGCTGCTGATCAACTCGCCGGGCGGCAGCCCGGTGCAGGCCGGCATCATCAACGACGAGATCAGGCGCCTGAAGGCCAAGTACAAGAAGCCGGTCTACGCGGTGGTCGAGGAGACCTGCGCTTCGGCGGCTTACTACATTGCCGCCGGCGCCGACAAGATCTTCGTCGACAAGGCCAGCATCGTCGGCAGCATCGGCGTGCTGATGGATGGCTTCGGCTTCACCGGCGTGATGGACAAGGTCGGCGTCGAGCGCCGGCTGCTCACGGCCGGCGAGAACAAGGGCTTCCTCGATCCGTTCAGCCCGATGAGCGACGCGCAGCGTGCGCATGCCCAGACGATGCTCAACCAGATCCACACGCAGTTCATCAACGTGGTGAAGACCGGCCGCGGCGACCGCCTGAAGCTCGACACCCCCGGCCTTTTCAGCGGCCTGTTCTGGAGCGGCGAGCAGGCGGTCGAATACGGCCTGGCCGATCAGCTGGGCAATGTGGACTTCGTGGCGCGCGAAGTGATCAAGGCCGAAGAAGTCATCGACTACACCCGCCGCGACAACGTGGCCGAGAAGCTGGCCAAGAAATTCGGCGCTGCGATGGGCGAAGCCTCGGTGCGCTCGCTGCAGACCGCGGCGCCCGCGCTGCGCTGAGGCCCAGGCGGCCTCAGGCCCGGCCGCTGCCCGTGAAGCGGGCCGAGGCGGCCAGGGCCGCGGCGAAGATCACGACCGCGTAGAGCGCGGCGGTCAGCGAGCTGGCCCGCGCCAGCAGGCCGATCACCGCAGGTCCGGCCATGAAACCCAGATAGGCCACGGCCGATACGGCGGCAATGCCGCTTGCGGGTTCGACGCCGGGCACGCGGGCCGATGCACCGAACAGGATCGGCACCACATTCGCAAAACCGACGCCGACGCCCGCGAAGCCGGCCAGGGCGAGCCAGGGCAGGTCGGTCAGCAGCACCAGCGTCATCGAGGCGGCCGCCACCAGGCCGCTGCCGCGCAGCAATGCCTCCGGCGTGAAGCGGGCCCGCATGGCGTCGCCGCCGAAGCGCGCCGCCGCCATGGCCGCGGAGAAGGCGGCATAAGCGAGCGCAGCCTGCTTCTGCGGGCTGCCGAGTTCCTGCTGCATATAGAGCACGCTCCAGTCGTAGATCGCACCTTCGGCGATCAGCCCCAGTGCGGCCAGCATGCCGAGCACCGCGAGCGCGCCGCGGGGCAGGCGAAAACCATGGTCGGCGCCGGCTGCCTTGCTTGTGGCGGCCGGCCGGTGGGGCAGCATGCGCGTCGAAGATGCGGCGATGACCAACGCCATCAATGCCGCGACCAGCAGCAGGTGCGCCTGTGCGCCGAGGCCTGCCGCAAGCACGGCACTGCCGCTCGCCGCACCGGCCATGCCGCCCAGGCTGAACATGCCGTGCATGCCGCTCATCAGCGCCGTGCCGCTGTGCAGCTCGAGTTGCGCCGCTTCGGCGTTGATGGCCACGTCGAACACGCTGGTGACGAGGCCGAATGCCGCCAGCAGGCCCAGCAGCGCGGCATAGCCCGGCATGGCGATCAAGCCGGCCAGCAGCAGCGCATAGACGCAGCCGCACATCGCGGCCATCCGGCGCGGGCCGTGGCGGCCGATCCAGCGGCCCGCGCTGGTCAGGCCGAACATCGCACCGGCGCCGGCAGCGAGCAGCGCCAAGCCCAGCTGGGCTTCGTCGATGCCGTAGTGCGCCTTGACCGTCGGGACGTGCACGCCCCAGGTCGCAAAGATGAAGCCCGAAGAAAAGAACTGCGCGCGCGAGGCCCAGCGCGTGCCGGCGGCCACCACCATCGTCAGCGCCCGATCGCGAACACGGCGGGGAGGCGTTCGTCCGTTGCGCTCTGCGGCCTGGCGCGCCAGGCTTTCACCGTTTCGCTGCGCACATGGGATGTCGCGAGGGTCAGGCCACGCGCCACGCAGAGGCGGGTGTTGTGCTGCAGTGTCTGCACCAGCGCCTGCAGCAGCGCGGCATTGCGGTAGGGCGTTTCGATGAACAGCTGGGTCTGGCCGGTCTTGAGCGCCAGCGCCTCGAGTTCGCGGATGCGGGCCTGGCGCTCGCCCGCGTCCTGCGGCAGGTAGCCGACGAAAGCGAAGTTCTGGCCGTTCAGGCCGCTCGCCGCCAGCGCCAGCAGCAGCGAGACCGGGCCGGTGAGCGGCACCACGGCAATGCCCAGGTCGTGGGCGGCCCGTGCCACCGAGGAGCCGGGGTCGGCCACTGCCGGCATGCCGGCTTCGCTGAGCAGGCCGATGTTGTGGCCTTCGAGCGCTGCGGCCAGCAATGGCCTGGCGTCGAACTGGCCGGCGTGATCGCCCTTCTTGTGCACTTCCCGCGGCAGTTCCTGGATGCTCTGTGCCTGCAGCGGGGCGGCCAGCGGCGCGACGGCATCGATGCGCTTGAGGTAGGCACGCGCGGATTTCGCGTTCTCGCAGATCCAGTGCGTGATGCCGGCGGCCACCTGCAGCGTGCCGAGCGGCAGGGCGTCCTGCAGCGGGGCCTGCACGTCGCAGCCGAAATCGAGCGGTGCGGGGACGAGGTAGAGCTTGCCGTGAGTCACAGGAGTTCGACCCCCGCGGCGCGCAGCATCTGGCAGGTGCGGATCAGCGGCAGGCCGACCAATGCCGTCGGGTCGTCGCTGTCGATGGCGCTCAGCAGCGCGATGCCGAGGCCTTCGCTCTTGGCGCTGCCGGCGCAGTCGTACGGCTGTTCGGCCTGAAGGTAGCGCTCGATGGCGGCATCGCTGAGTTCGCGGAATACGACGCGAACGGGGGCCAGGTCGCATTGAACGAAACCCGTGGCGTGGCAGACAACGGCCACGGCAGTCTGGAAGATCAGCGTCTGGCCGCGCATGCGGCGCAGTTGGGCCGTGGCGCGAGCGTGGTCGCCGGGCTTGCCGAGCGCTTCTCCGGCCAGGTCGGCGACCTGGTCGGAGCCGATGACCACCGCTTCGGGGAAGCGGGCGGCGACGGCGTTGGCCTTTTCGAGCGCCAGGCGTTCGGCCAGGGCGCGCGGCGTTTCGCCGTCCAGCGCGGTTTCATCGACTTCCGGGGCGTGCACATCGAAAGGCAGGCGCAGGCGGGTGAGCAGTTCGCGGCGATAGCGCGAGGTCGAGGCGAGGATCACGGGGCGTTGCATGGGGACGATTGTGCGTGAGCGGCGCAAGACCTTCCGGCATGCACCGTGCTGGTGAGGCGGCGGCACGCTAGACTGATGTGGATGAAGAGAGAATTTGCCCCCGAACGGCTCGACGTGGCCGGCTTTGCCGCCGCAGCCGCAACCCTGGAGGCCGCCGACCCGGTCCCGAGCCATGTGCGCCTTGCCGCTGAGCTGGCGAGTCCGGCGCCCGATGCCGTCGTCCGCTGGGAGGCGACCGGCGAAGAGCGCGCGGGCGCCGATGGCAAGGCCACTCCCTGGCTGCATCTCGAAGCCGAAGCGGTCGTTCCTCTGACCTGCCAGCGTTGCCTGTCGCCGGTCGAGACGCCGTTGGTGGTGGACCGATGGTTCCGTTTCGTGGCCGACGAGGCCACGGCGGAAGCCGAGGACGAGGAATCCGAGGAAGACCTGCTCGTTGTCAGCCGGGATTTCGACCTGCGTGCCCTGATCGAGGACGAGCTCCTGATGGAAATTCCCGTCATGCCTGTCCACGACGTCTGCCCGGAGCCGGTTCGCCTGTCGTCCAGCGACGAGGATTTCAAGGCGGCCGAAGAGGCCAAACCGAACCCGTTCGCGGTGCTCGGGGCGTTGCGTTCGCGCAAGCCGGAAGAGGGCAAGTAGCCCTTTCCCGCCAGCTGGGCTATAATCATGGGCTTCGCGCGCGCCGCCGTGAGCAGCAATGTAGACAAGGGCATTCCATGCATGCCGCTACATTGCCACCGCAAGAGAGCGCATCCAATCACTCACCTAACAGTCCAGGAGCCATCATGGCCGTCCAGCAAAACAAGAAGTCGCCTTCCAAGCGCGGCATGCACCGTTCACACAATGCACTGGTCGTGCCCGGCATCGCCGTGGAGCCGACCACTGGCGAAACGCACCTGCGCCACCACATCAGCCCGAACGGTTTCTACCGTGGCCGTCAGGTGCTCAAGAACAAGTCCGAAGCCTGATCTCGCATCCCAAGGCCAAGGCCCGAAGCTACTTTTGCCGTAGCGTCGGGCCTTTGTTTTGATGGCTACGCCTTCTTCCCCCGAATTCACCGCTGCGCCTTCTGCAATCACGCTCGCCGTGGATTGCATGGGAGGCGACCATGGGCCGCGTGTCACGCTCGCGGCCTGTCGCGCGTTTCTCGAGCGGCACAGCGAAGCCTCGTTGTTGCTGGTCGGCGCGCCGGCCGCATTGGCGGGTTTTGCCGCCCACCCGCGCGCCCGCATCGTCGCTGCCAGCGAGGTGGTGGGCATGGACGATCCCATCGAGATCGCGCTGCGCAAGAAGAAGGATTCTTCGATGCGCGTCGCGATCCAGCAGGTCAAGGATGGCGCCGCCCAGGCAGCCATCTCCGCCGGCAACACCGGTGCCCTGATGGCGATCGCGCGTTACCTGCTCAAGACGCTCGACGGCATCGATCGCCCTGCGATCGCGCCGCAGCTTCCCAATGCCAAGGGTGGTGCGACCACCGTGCTCGATCTGGGTGCCAACGTCGATTGCGATGCCGAGGACCTGCTTCAGTTTGCCGTGCTGGGTTCGGCGCTCGTTTCGGCCTTGACGGGCAACGAGGCGCCTTCGGTCGGCCTGCTCAATATTGGCGAAGAGGCCATCAAGGGCAGTGAAACGATTAAAAAGGCAAGCCAACTGTTGCGTACGGCTGCCAACTCCAAGGATCTGAACTTCTACGGCAACGTGGAAGGCAACGACATTTTCAAGGGCACGACCGACATCGTCGTCTGCGACGGTTTCGTCGGCAATGTGGCGCTGAAGGCCAGCGAAGGCGTCGCCTCGATGATCGGCGAGTTCATTCGCGTCGAGTTTTCGCGAAGCATTTTCACGAAAATGGCGGCAATTGTCGCTTATCCGGTTCTAAAGGCGTTCAAAAGTCGCTTGGATCACCGCAGGTACAACGGTGCGGCGCTGCTGGGCCTTCGGGGCCTGGTTTTCAAGAGCCATGGCTCGGCTGACGAAGTGGCTTTCGGACATGCGCTGGATCGCGCTTATGATGCCGCTCGCAACAACCTGCTCGATCGCGTGCGGGCCCGCATCGCCCACGCCGCGCCTTTGCTCGCGCGGCAGGAACCGGCGGTGCCGGTCGACGCGACGGCCCTTCACGTTTGATGACCCCTTATTCACGCATCACCGGCACCGGCAGCTACCTGCCCCCACGCCGCGTGACCAATGACGATCTCGCCAAGGAACTGGCGTCGCGCGGCATCGAAACCTCCGATCAGTGGATCGTCGAGCGCACCGGCATCCATGCGCGGCACTTTGCCGCGCCGGAAGTCGGCAGCAGCGATCTCGCGCTCGAGGCTGCCAGGCATGCTTTGGAAGCGGCAGGCCGCAAGCCCGGCGATATCGACCTGATCATCGTCGCGACGTCGACGCCCGACATGGTGTTCCCGTCGTCGGCCGCCATTCTCCAGAACAAGCTCGGCATTGCCGGCTGCCCGGCCTTCGACGTCCAGGCGGTCTGCAGCGGCTTCATCTATGCGCTGACCGTGGCTGACGCCATGATCCGCACCGGCACCGCGCGATGCGCCCTGGTGATCGGCTCCGAAGTGTTCTCCCGCATTCTCGATTTCAACGATCGCACCACCTGCGTGCTGTTCGGTGACGGCGCGGGTGCGGTGGTGCTCGAAGCCAGCGACGAACCCGGTCTTCTGGCGAGCGACCTGCACGCGGACGGCAAGCACGTCGGCATTCTTTGCGTCCCGGGCCACGTGTCCGGCGGCAATGTGCTGGGCACGCCGTTGCTGCACATGGACGGTCAGGCCGTGTTCAAGCTGGCGGTCCGGGTGCTCGAGGAGGCGGCGCGCACTGCTTTGGCCAAGGCAGGCAAGACCGAAGCCGATATCGACTGGCTGATCCCGCATCAGGCCAACATCCGCATCATGGAAGGCACGGCCAAGAAGCTGAAGCTGCCGCGCGAAAAGCTGATCGTCACGGTCAACGAGCATGGCAACACCTCGGCCGCCTCGATTCCGCTGGCGCTCGACGAAGCGGTGCGCTCCGGCAAGGTGAAGAAGGGTGAAACCCTCATGCTCGAAGGCGTGGGCGGTGGTTTCACCTGGGGTGCCGTGCTATTGAATCTGTAGCCGTGTTGCGGGCTCTCTTGCGGGGCTGCAATGCGACATGACGCATAGAACAATGAAATCCTTTGCTTTTGTTTTTCCGGGCCAGGGCTCGCAGGCGGTCGGCATGCTCGACGCCTGGGGCGACCACCCGGCCGTGGCCGAAACCCTGCGCGAGGCTTCCGAAGCGCTGGGGGAAGACGTCGGTGCGCTGATCAAGAACGGCCCCAAGGAAGCGCTGGCGCTCACCACCAACACCCAGCCCGTGATGCTGGTGGCGGGTGTCGCCGCCTGGCGCGCATGGTTGGCCGAAGGCGGCGCAACGCCTTTCGTTGTGGCCGGCCATTCGCTGGGCGAGTACTCGGCGCTGGTGGCGTCCGGCGTGCTCACGCTGGCGCAAGCCGCGCCGCTGGTGCGTTTTCGTGCACAGGCGATGCAGCAGGCCGTGCCTGTTGGCGTCGGTGCCATGGCGGCCGTTCTGGGCATGGAGTCCGGCAAGGTCGTGGCGGGCTGTGCAGAAGCCACCGCCGCCTTTGGGGCGGGCAGCGCCGAAATCGTCGAGGCCGTGAATTTCAACGACCCGATGCAGACCGTGATCGCCGGCAGCAAGGCCGCCGTCGACAAGGCCTGCGAGTTGCTCAAGGCCAACGGTGCCAAGCGCGCGCTGCTGCTGCCCGTTTCGGCGCCGTTCCATTCGAGCCTGATGAAGCCTGCCGCCGAAGCGCTGCGCGAGAAGCTGGCCACGATCACGCTCGGCGCGCCGCAGATCCCGGTGCTGAACAACATCGACGTGGCCGTCGAGACCGATCCCGAACGCATCCGCGACGCCCTGGTGCGCCAGGCCGCCGGCCCGGTTCGCTGGGTCGAGAGCGTGCAGGCCTTGAAACTGCGCGGTGTAGCCGCCATCATCGAGTGCGGGCCTGGCAAGGTGCTGGCCGGCATGGTCAAGCGCATCGCCCCCGAACTGGAAGCCGCGTCGGTGTACGACCCGGCGACGCTCGCGGACATCCGACAATCGCTCGCCAGCTGAACGGCGCAAGGCCCGATACTTTTTATGAGCATTCCCAAATTCGAAGGGCAAGTCGCCCTGGTCACCGGCGCATCGCGCGGCATCGGCGCGGCGATTGCGCTCGAGCTGGCACAGCGCGGCCTCAAGGTGGTCGGCACCGGCACGACCGAAGACAGCGCCGCAAAGATCACCTCGGCGCTCAGCGCCTTCGACGGCCGCGGCCGCGCACTCGATGTGAACGACGGCGCTGCCGTCGAGGCGCTGATCGACGAGATCGTGCAGGCCTACGGTGCGATCCACGTGCTGGTCAACAACGCCGGCATCACGCGCGACACGCTCGCCATGCGCATGAAGGACGACGATTGGGATGCGGTGCTCGACACCAATCTCAAGGCCGTGTTCCGCCTGTCGCGCGCGGTGATCCGCCCGATGATGAAGCAGCGCTACGGCCGCGTCATCAGCATCACGAGCGTGGTTGGCGCCTCCGGCAATGCCGGCCAGGCCAACTATGCGGCTGCCAAGGCCGGTGTGGCGGGCATGACCCGTGCGCTGGCCCGCGAACTGGGCAGCCGCAACATCACGGTCAACTGCGTCGCCCCCGGTTTCATCGAGACCGACATGACGGCCAGCCTCCCGGAAGCCCAGCAACAGGCGCTGCTTCAGCAGATCCCGCTGGGCCACCTGGGCAAGCCGGCCGACATTGCGCATGCGGTGGCCTACCTCGCATCGCCCCAGGCGTCCTACGTGACGGGGCAGGAGCTGCACGTCAACGGCGGCATGCACATGTAGCCGCAAGGCGCAATCTTTTTCCCGTACCGGGTGCACGGCAAATGCCACAATGCGCCCGGCTAAAATCCACCGATTACCTACAACCCTCAGAGGGAACCAAATGAGCGATATCGAAGCACGTGTCAAGAAAATCATCGCCGAGCAACTCGGCGTGGAAGAGTCTCAAGTGACGAACGAGAAGGCTTTCGTGGCCGACCTCGGCGCTGACTCGCTCGACACGGTCGAACTCGTGATGGCACTCGAAGACGAGTTCGGCATTGAGATCCCCGATGAAGATGCCGAGAAGATCACGACGGTGCAAAATGCCGTCGACTACGCCACCAAGAATCAAAAGGCCTGATTGGCCAGCTGACACTGCGACTGCGGCCGGCGGCTTTTTCTCGAACCGCACGCGCCGATCAGCAACTGTTCAGCGCTTCCAGAAAGGTTTGCCGGCATGACCAAACGCCGCGTCGTCGTGACCGGACTCGGTTGCATCGCTCCTGTCGGAAACACCGCAGCCGAATCCTGGGCCAACCTGTTGGCCGGGAAGTCGGGCATTGCGAACATCACCGCGTTCGATGCAAGCGCCTTCGCCTGCAAGTTCGCCGGTGAGGTGAAGGGTTTCGACATCACCCAATACATCTCGGAGAAAGAAGCGCGCCACATGGACCGCTTCATTCATCTGGGGCTTGCGGCCGCCGTCCAGGCGGTGCAGGACAGCGGACTGCCGACCGGCGAAGCGCTGTCGTACGAAGAAGCCGTGCGCATTGGCTGCAACATCGGCTCCGGCATCGGCGGTCTGCCGATGATCGAAGAAACGCATGGCGAACTGATGAGCCGTGGCCCCCGCCGCGTGTCGCCGTTCTTCGTGCCGGCGTCGATCATCAACATGATCTCGGGCCACGTCTCGATCAAGTACGGCTTCAAGGGCCCGAACATCGCTGTCGTGACCGCGTGCACCACGGGCCTGCATGCCATCGGCACGTCGGCGCGCATGATCGAGTACGGCGATGCCGACGTGATGATCGCGGGCGGTGCCGAATCGACCATTTCTCCGCTCGGCATCGGTGGCTTCACCGCGCCCCGCGCATTGAGCACCCGCAACGACGATCCCGCAACGGCTTCGCGCCCGTGGGACAAGGATCGCGACGGCTTCGTGCTGGGCGAGGGCGCCGGCGTGCTGGTGCTCGAGGAGTACGAGCATGCCAAGGCGCGCGGCGCCAAGATCTACGCGGAAGTGGCGGGCTTTGGCCTGACCGGTGACGCGTATCACATGACCGCACCCGACGTCGACGGCCCGCGCCGCTCGATGGCCATGGCGCTGGCCAATGCCGGTGTCAATGCCGACCAGGTCCAGTACCTGAACGCGCATGGCACGTCGACGCAGATCGGCGACGTCAACGAGACCAACGCGGTCAAGCTCGCCTTCGGCGATCACGCGAAGAAGCTCGTCGTGAACTCGACCAAGTCCATGACCGGCCACCTGCTGGGCGGCGCGGGCGGCATCGAGTCGGTGTTCACGGTGCTCGCACTGCACGAGCAGAAGAGCCCGCCGACCATCAACATCTTCAACCAGGATCCGGAGTGCGATCTCGACTACTGCGCCAACGAGGCGCGCGATCTCAAGATCGATGTCGCGGTCAAGAACAACTTCGGCTTCGGCGGCACCAACGGCACGCTGGTGTTCAAGCGCGTTTGAGCATTGCTCTCCCATGCACAGCGCGCCGTCGGTGACCTATCCGGTGGGGCGCTCGCGTGGCGCGACCCGGATTCTTCTTGTTCTGTGGACCCTGGGCGCCTGTTGTGCGGGTGCGTCCTGCTATCTGTTCGATAGCGCCGGATGGCGCCAGTTGCTGCTGGTTCTCAGTGTCCTGTTTTCCGGCGTGGCCGCAGGCTTCGGCCTGCGCCGCGACGGTGCAGCCGTTTTGCACTTCGACGGGCTCCATTGGTCCTTGACGGGGCCCGATCCGAGCCGCGGCGTTCGTGCCGGCCGCGCGACGGTGGCACTCGATTTCCAGTCGCTGATGTTGGTCAGGCTCGCCGAGCCTGGCCGCGCCGACCGCTGGATCTGGCTCGAGCGGCAGACCCTGCCGGAGCGCTGGCGCGATCTGCGCCGGGCGGTCTATTCGCGCGCGCCCTCGGCGGAGCCCACCGGCGAGCCCTGGCGCGCGACGGCACCTGCCGACGCGCCCTGAGCCCTTGCCGATGACAACTTCTCCCCCGCCCGTGCCACCGGACTCCGGCCCGACCGACGCGTCGGCCGAGGCGCCGCGTCCGGGCGAGGTCGATTTCCAACTGGTCCAGCGCACGGTCGCGGGCGACCAGAAGGCTTTCGAACTGCTGGTCATCAAGTACCAGCGCCGCATCGAGCGACTGATCGGGCGCATGGTGCGCGATGTCGACCTGATCGAGGACATCGCCCAGGAGACCTTCATCCGGGCCTATCGCGCGCTGCACCAGTTTCGCGGCGAGGCCCAGTTCTACACCTGGCTCTACCGGATTGCGGTCAACACCGCCAAGAAGGCGCTGGTGGACATGAAGCGCGATCCGACCATCTCCGAAAGCGCCTTGCGGCCGTCTTCTGACGAGGACGATGAAACTTACCGCCCAGGAAACGAACCAATCAGCGACGAAACCCCCGAATCGGTCATGGCGGCGAATGAAATCGCCAGCGCCGTCGAGGCAGCCATGGAGGCGCTCCCTGCCGAGTTGCGCCAAGCTGTCACGCTGCGCGAGATCGAGGGGATGAGTTACGAAGAGATCGCCGAGGTCATGGATTGCCCCATCGGCACGGTGCGCTCGCGTATTTTTCGGGCGCGCGAGGCCATTTCGGCCAGGGTCAAACCGCTGCTGGACAACCAGTCCGGCAAGCGTTGGTAAGTAAGCAGGTGAATGAAATGAATCAGACGATGACAGTTCGGGAACAGGTGTCCGCACTTGCGGATGGTCATTTGCAGGGCGAGGCGTTCGCGCGGGCGATCGACGCAGTCTGTGTCGAGGACGATTCGCGCGCGGCCTGGCATGCCTACCACGTGGTGGGTGACGTCCTGCGTTCGGGCGCCCATGCGACGTGCAGCGACAGCGCGGCGTTTCTGGCGCGTTTCCGGCAGCGGCTTGCCGCGGAGCCTGTGGTGGCAATGCCCGCCCTGACGCCGGTCGATGCGCCGGTTGCCCTTCAGGTCCGGCACAAGGCCGATGCAGCCAACGAGCCGGTCTTCCGTTGGAAACTGGTGGCCGGCGCCGCATCGATGGTTGCCGTGGCGGCCATCAGCTGGACCCTGATCGGCAGCGGCACGACCAATTCGCAGGCGGGGGCGCAGATCGCGGCCCAGCAGCAGCCCGCAGCGAACTCGGTCTTGGCGGCAGCCGCCGTCAACAACCCGCCGCCGGCCGGCGCTACCTTGACGCCGACCCGCGTGACGGTCGGCAACGGCAATCCGCAAGTCATGCTGCGCGATCCGCGCCTCGATCAACTGCTCGAGGCGCACCAGCAGGCTGGCGGCGCGTCGCAAATGCCTTCCGGTTTCCTGCGCAACGCCACCTTCGAGGGACCCACGCGCTGATCGCGCGTCCATAGCCGCCCGCAATGACCGTTCAGATGCCGATCTCCGCACGCGCGTTCGTGCTTGTGTTTGCAGCCTTCTGCTCCGTGCAGGTTGCCTGCGCACAAAACCGGTCGGGCCCGGCGAACACCCGAAGCGCGGCTTCGGCGCAGACGGACGAGCCGCCGGCAATGAGCGCGGCCGATTGGCTGCAGCGCATGCACGCGGGCGCGCGGCAGCGCAACTACGTGGGCACTTTCGTGGTGTCGGCACCGGGCGGCGATCTGTCGAGCGCGCGCATCTGGCATGTGCGCGACGGCGACCACCAGATCGAGCGCATCGAGGCCCTGTCCGGACCGCAGCGCTCGACCTTCCGGCGCAATCGCAACGTCATGACCTTCCTGCCCGAGGCGAAGGTCGTCAAGGTCGAGAAGCGCGAGAACCTCGATCTCTTTCCCAATCTTCCGGACAAGACCGATTCGTCGATCGGCGACTTCTACGACGTGCGTGCGATCGGCAAGGATCGCGTGGCCGGCTTCGATGCCGACGTGGTGCAGCTGGTGCCGCATGACGGCCTGCGCTTCGGCTATCGCATCTGGAGCGAGCGGCGCACCGGCCTGGTGGTGAAGCTGCAGACCGTCGACAGCGAGTCGCGCGTGGTGGAGCAGTCGGCATTTTCCGAATTGCAGCTCGATGCGCCGGTGAAGGCGCAGGCCCTGGCGCAGATGATGGCCAACACCTCGGGCTATCGCATCGAGAAGCTCGAACTCGAACGCACCACGGCGCAGGACGAAGGCTGGACGCTCAGTGCGCCCGTGGCCGGGTTCAAGCCCCGAAGCTTCTTTCGCCGCCCGACTGCGGGCAGCGAGAAGTCGAAGCAGGATGCCACGACGGTCCAATGGACCTTCTCCGATGGCCTCGCGTCCGTGTCGCTTTTCATTGAACGCTACGATGCCGCGCGTGCGCCGCGAGACGGCGTGCTGACCATCGGTGCCACCAATGCCATCCGCCGTCGGCTGCCCGAGCCGGCGAGCGACTGGTGGTTGACTGCGGTGGGCGAGGTGCCGCAGCAGACGCTCAACGCATTCGCCCAGAGCCTTGCACGCACACGCTGACTGGCCGTCGAGGCGCAGATGGCGCTGAACCAAGCGCGTAATGCCGACTCATAGCCCCTGTTGTTTTAGCCGCTCTCTGTTCTTTTGAAAGAAAACCGATGATGTTCAAAGTCGAGGGACACAAGCTTCGTTCCGGTGTGCTGGCTTTCGCGCTGGCACTGACCGCCGGGGCCACTTTCCTGCCTGTCGAGCCCGTCCATGCGCAGACGCGCACGTTGCCCGATTTCACCGATCTGGTCGATCAGGTCGGCCCCTCCGTCGTCAACATCCGCACGGTCGAGAAGGTCGCGCAGCGTGGCAGCAGCGGCGAGATGGACGAGGAGATGCAGGAGTTCTTCCGCCGCTTCTTCGGCCAGCCGCTCCCGGGTGTGCCGCGCCAGGGGCCGCGTCCCAACCGCCCGCAGCAGCCGCAGGAGGAAGAGCGAGAGCGCCCGCGCGGCGTCGGCTCCGGTTTCATCCTGACCGCCGACGGCTACGTCATGACCAATGCGCACGTGGTGGAAGATGCCTCCGAGGTGCTGGTCACGCTGACGGACAAGCGCGAGTTCAAGGCCAAGATCATCGGTGCCGACAAGCGCACCGACGTCGCGGTCGTCAAGATCGAGGCCACCGGCCTGCCTGCAGTGAAAGTGGGCGACATCTCCAAGCTGCGTGTCGGCGAATGGGTGATGGCCATCGGCTCGCCCTTCGGCCTCGAGAACACCGTCACGGCCGGCATCGTGAGTGCCAAGCAGCGCGACACCGGCGAATACCTGCCATTCATCCAGACCGACGTGGCCATCAACCCCGGCAACTCGGGCGGACCGCTGATCAACATGCGGGGCGAAGTGGTGGGCATCAACAGCCAGATCTACTCGCGCTCGGGCGGCTTCATGGGCATCTCGTTCTCGATTCCGATCGACGAGGCGATCCGTGTGAGTGAACAGCTGCGCACCTCGGGGCGTGTGTCCCGCGGCCGCATTGGCGTGCAGATCGACCAGGTTACGAAGGACGTGGCCGAAGCGATCGGCCTGGGCAAGGCGCAGGGTGCGCTGGTGCGTGGCGTCGAGGCCGGATCGCCAGGCGAAAAGGCCGGCGTGGAGCCGGGCGACGTCATCACCAAGTTCGACGGCAAGGCCATCGAGAAGCCGAGCGACCTGCCGCGCCTCGTGGGCAACACCAAGCCCGGCACCAAGAGCACGCTCACGGTGTTCCGTCGCGGCAGCTTGCGCGATCTGAGCGTGACCATTGCCGAGATCGAGCCCGACAAGCCCGCCAAGCGCGCAACCGATCGCGATGAGCCAGCGCCGAAGCCGTCGGCTTCCGCCGCCGCCAAGTCGCTCGGTCTTGCTGTCAGCGACCTCAACGATGCGCAGAAGAAGGAGCTCAAGCTCAAGGGCGGCGTGAAGGTCGACACCTCCAGCGATGCGGCTCAGCGCGCGGGCCTGCGCGAAGGGGACATCATCCTGGCCGTGGGCAATGTCGAAGTGGCCAATACCCGGGAATTCGAGTCGGCGATCGGCAAGGCCGACAAGAGCAAGGCGCTGAGCGTGCTGTTCCGTCGTGGCGACTGGGCGCAATACGCCCTGATCCGCCCCGCACGCTGATCTGGCGCCGCCGTCAAGTGGCCCCACCCGGCAGTCGGGTTTGGGGCCGTTTTTTTGAGGTGTTTACGACGTTCGGCGGCCAGCCCCTAAAAAAATCTGGGGCCTTGAAAACGATGAAATTTGTCAGTGATTACTAACTTTTGAATGGGCTAAGGACGGTTTTCGGTAGAATAGGGCACTCTCGGCGACCGGTCAGCGCATAAGGAGTGCAATGACCTTCACGATGCGAGATGTCAGACAGCAGTCCACCGGTGCTCCACAGATCGCCCACAAGTTGTTCATTGACTGCTCCACCGATCCTGTTGATAACCTGTTTATATCTTTGATGTTGTGGACCCGCAACGAGCCCTTTGGACCCTGTTCCCGGATGTACGTGCTTCCCTTTTTGCCTACAATGAAGTTCCAACTACTGCAGTTGCCATTGCTTGTTGGTTCAGGGCGCGTCTCCAGAAGACGCGCCCTTTTTTCTTGCCTGTCGCCCTCTGCGTGCGAGCCAATTCAAGTACTTAAGCGTTCCCGTTGATGAATCACATCAGAAATTTTTCGATCATTGCGCACATCGATCACGGCAAGTCGACGCTCGCAGACCGCTTGATCCAGCGTTGCGGCGGCCTCGCCGAACGCGAGATGGAAGCGCAGGTGCTCGACTCGATGGACATCGAAAAAGAGCGTGGGATAACCATCAAGGCGCAGACCGCCGCGCTGCACTACAAGGCGCTCGATGGACAGGTCTACAACCTCAATCTGATCGACACGCCGGGCCATGTCGACTTCTCTTATGAAGTGAGCCGTTCGCTGTCGGCGTGCGAAGGCGCGTTGCTCGTCGTCGATGCATCGCAGGGTGTCGAAGCGCAGACGGTGGCCAACTGCTACACCGCACTCGACCTCGGCGTCGAAGTGGTGCCTGTGCTCAACAAGATGGATCTGCCGAACGCGGACCCCGACAACGCGCGCACCGAGATCGAAGACGTGATCGGCATCGACGCGACCGACGCGATTCCGTGCTCCGCGAAGACGGGCCTCGGCATCGACGAGATTCTCGAAGCCATCGTCCACAAGATGCCGGCACCGCGCGGCAATCCCGACGGCCCGCTGCGCGCGATGATCGTCGACAGCTGGTTCGATCCGTACGTCGGCGTCGTCATGCTGGTGCGCGTGGTGGACGGCCGGCTGGTGAAGGGCGAGCGCATCAAGATGATGGCGTCCGGCGCCACATACAACGCCGACAACGTCGGTGTCTTCACGCCGGCCAACGAGCCGCGCGCTTCGCTCGAGGCGGGCGAGGTGGGCTACATCATCGCGGGCATCAAGGAGCTGCAGGCCGCCAAGGTCGGCGACACCGTGACGCTGATCAAGCCGGGCACCGGCGGCGCGGCCGCCACCGCCACCGAGGCGCTGCCGGGCTTCAAGGAAATCCAGCCGCAGGTGTTTGCCGGCCTGTACCCGACCGAAGCCAGCGAGTACGACTCGCTGCGCGATGCGCTGGAAAAGCTCAAGCTCAATGATTCGTCGCTGCGCTACGAACCCGAGGTGAGCCAGGCGCTCGGCTTCGGCTTCCGCTGCGGCTTCCTCGGCCTGCTGCACATGGAGATCGTGCAGGAGCGCCTGGAGCGCGAGTTCGACCAGGACCTGATCACGACCGCGCCGAGCGTGGTCTACCAGGTGGTCCGGAGCGACGGCGAAGTGATCATGGTCGAGAACCCGTCCAAGATGCCCGACGTCGGCAAGATGAGCGAGATTCGCGAGCCGATCGTCACCGTGCATCTCTACATGCCGCAGGAGTACGTCGGCGCCGTCATGACGCTGGCCAACCAGAAGCGCGGCGTGCAGATGAACATGGCCTACCACGGCCGCCAGGTCATGCTGACCTACGAGATGCCGCTCGGCGAGATCGTGCTCGATTTCTTCGACAAGCTGAAGTCGGTCAGCCGGGGCTATGCCTCCATGGACTACGAGTTCAAGGAGTACCGCGCTTCGGACGTGGTCAAGGTCGACATCCTGCTCAACGGCGAGAAGGTCGATGCGCTGTCCATCATCGTGCACCGCAGCCAGTCGCAGTACCGCGGCCGGGCGGTGGTGTCGAAGATGCGCGAGATCATTTCGCGCCAGATGTTCGACGTTGCGATCCAGGCCGCCATCGGGGTCAACATCATTGCGCGTGAGACAATCAAGGCCCTCCGCAAGAACGTGCTGGCCAAGTGCTACGGCGGCGACATCACCCGCAAAAAGAAGCTGCTCGAGAAGCAGAAGGCGGGCAAGAAAAGAATGAAGCAGATCGGTTCCGTCGAGGTCCCGCAAGAGGCCTTCCTCGCGATTCTGCAAGTCGAAGACTGATCAAAACATGGCATTCATCACTTCCCTGGTCCTTGCGGCGTTTGCCGGCTATGTCGGTGCCTGGTACTTCGGCGCGATCGAGGGCAACTTCGCATTGCTGCTGTTCCTGGCCACGGTCGTCACCGGCCTCTACTGGCTGGCCGAGCGGTTCTACTTCCTGCCACGGCGCGAAGCGGCTGCCGCCACGCTCGAAACCTCGCTGGCCGAGCGCAACGTGCGACTGGCCGGCCAGGGCATCACGCAGGTCGACACGGCCGACGCCAAGGCGAGCGACCGGCTGCTGATGCAGCCCTGGTGGCTGGACTGGACGGCCGGTTTGTTCCCGGTGATCCTGGTGGTGTTCCTGCTGCGCTCGTTCCTCTACGAGCCCTTCAAAATCCCGTCGGGCTCGATGATGCCCACGCTGCTGACCGGCGACCTGATCCTGGTCAACAAATTCACCTACGGCCTGCGCCTGCCGGTGATCAACACCAAGATCACCGACGGCACGCCGCTCGCGCGCGGCGACGTGGTGGTGTTCCGCTACCCGCCCAAGCCCAGCATGGACTACATCAAGCGCGTGGTCGGCATTCCGGGCGACGAAGTGGCCTACCTGAACAAGAAGCTCACGGTCAACGGCCAGCCGGTGTCCAAGGATGCGGCGCCCGATTACCTCGACGGCGAATCGATGCGCCTGCTCAAGCAGTTCGACGAAAATCTCGCCGGCAAGCAGCACAAGATCCTCAACGACGACGGTGCACCCGCGTTCGTGCCGGGTGCCAGCGACTTTCCGTTTCGCGAAAGCTGCCGCTACTCTGTCGAAGGTGTGGTGTGCAAGGTGCCGGCCGGCAACTACTTCATGATGGGCGACAACCGCGATAATTCGGCGGACTCTCGCTTCTGGGGCTTCGTGCCGGACAAGAATATCGTGGGCAGGGCATTCTTCGTCTGGATGAACTTCGGCGATTTTGGTCGTATCGGTCCGTTTCAATAAGCAGTCAATACTGTTCGAGGGGTAAGAGGGCATGAGAGCAAATAATCGGTCGCTTCGCAGCAGTGCTGCGCACCAGCGCGGCATCTCGTTCGTCGGCCTGGTGTTTGTCGCGGCGGTACTGGGGTGCCTGGGCGTGGTTTTCGCGCAGGTCATCCCGACGCTGATCGAATGGCAGGCCATCGACAAGGCCGCCAACAAGGCCAAGGAAGGCACGACCGTGCCCGAGGTGCGAGCCATCTTCGATCGCTCCCAGGCCATCGACGACTTCAAGTCGGTCAGCGGCAAGGACCTCGAGGTCAAGAAGGTCGGCGACAAGGTCGTGGTGTCGTATGCCTACGAGCGCGAGATTCCCTTGTTCGGTCCTGCCTACCTGACGCTCAAGTACAAGGGCGAGACCCGCTGAACGCGGCGCTCAAGAAGGTGGACGGCAGCCTCGTCGCGCTGCAGGCGCGCCTCAAGCATTCGTTCTCCGACACGCGGCTGCTCCAGCTTGCGCTCACGCACCGCAGTTTCTCGGCCGACCACAACGAGCGTCTCGAGTTTCTCGGCGATTCGGTGCTGAACCTCGCGGTGTCGCACCTGCTGTACACCCGTCTCTCGGCCCTGCCTGAAGGCGATCTGTCGCGCGTGCGGGCCAACCTGGTCAAGCAGGACACCCTGCATCGCCTGGCGCTGGAATTGCAGCTGTCGCCGCTGTTGCGGCTCGGTGAGGGCGAAGCGCGGTCGGGCGGGCCCAACCGGCCTTCGATCCTGGCCGATGCGCTCGAAGCGCTGATCGGCGCGGTCTACCTCGACGCGGGCTTCGCGGCTGCCGAAGCACTGGTGCGCAGGCTCTACGAATCGGTCGAGATCAACCCGCGCATGGAAGCGGCGGCCAAGGATCCGAAGACCGAATTGCAGGAATGGCTGCAGGGCCACAAAATGAAGCTGCCGGTGTACCGCGTGGCGGCAACGCTGGGTGCAGCGCACAAACAGACTTTCGATGTCGAGTGCGAGGTGCCCGAGTTGGGCCTTCGCGAACGCGGCATCGGCGGCTCGCGCCGCGCCGGCGAGCAGGCTGCCGCGGCTGCCATGTTGATCCGGCTCAAGGCACGCGGCGCCGCGTGAAATCACAATGAACGATGCTATCAATCCCGTAGCGGAACCCGAAGACGCAGCAGGCGATACGGGCCCAGGCGGACCCCAACACTGCGGTCTCATCGCCATCGTCGGCAAGCCCAACGTCGGCAAGTCGACATTGCTCAATGCGCTGGTCGGCCAGAAGATCAGCATCACCTCGCGCAAGGCGCAGACCACGCGGCACCGCATCACCGGCATGCGCACGCTGGGGGCGACGCAGTTCGTGTTCGTCGATACGCCGGGCTTCCAGACCCTGCACGCCAACGCGCTGAACAAATCGCTCAACAAGACCGTGCAGGGCGCGGTCGGCGACGTGGACCTGATCCTGTTCGTGGTCGAGGCCGGCAGCTTCACGCCGGCCGACGAGCGGGTGCTCAAGCTGCTGGGCAAGGGCATCCCGACGGTGCTGCTCGCCAACAAGCTCGACAACGTGCACCGCCGCGGCGACATCGCGCCCTGGTTGCAGACCATGCAGGAGAAGCACGCCTTCGCCGAGTTCGTGCCGATGTCGGCCAAGAATTCCAAGGATGTCGAACGCCTGTTCGGCATCTGCGAGAAATACCTGCCCGAACAGCCCTGGTTCTATGCCGAGGACGAGCTGACCGACCGCAGCGAGAAATTCCTGGCCGGCGAACTGGTGCGCGAGAAGCTCTTCCGGCTCACGGGCGACGAACTGCCCTACACCTCGACCGTGATCATCGACAAGTTCGAGGAAGAGCCGCCCCAGAAGAAGGGCCAGAAGCGCCTGCTGCGCATCGCCGCGACCATCGTGGTCGAGCGCGACGGCCACAAGGCCATGGTGATCGGCGACAAGGGCGAGCGCATCAAGCGCATCGGCATGGAAACGCGGGTCGAGCTCGAGAAGCTGGCCGATGCCAAGGTGTTCCTCGAACTGTGGGTCAAGGTGCGCTCGGGCTGGGCCGACGACGAAGCACGCGTGCGTTCCTTCGGCTACGAATGAAGTGGCCGCTGCCCACCGCGTTTCGCACGAACCGGCGTACGTGCTCCATCGCTACGACTGGAGCGAATCGAGCCTGATCCTCGAGGTCTTCACCCGCCACCACGGGCGCATCGCGCTGGTGGCCAAGGGGGCGAAGCGGCCGAGCTCCAACTTCCGGCCCGTGCTGCTGCCGCTGCAGCCCTTGCAGCTCAACTACGGCGGCGACGCCGAGATCCGCACGCTCAAGGGCGCCGAGTGGATGGGCGGCCATGTCATGCCGACCGGCGAGGCCCTGCTTTCGGGCTACTACGTCAACGAGCTGCTGCTGCGGCTGCTGGCGCGGGACGACGCGCATGAAGCGCTGTTCGACGCCTATGCGGGGGTGGTGCAGGTGCTGGCGGGCGACCACGTCGGGGCCCAGGCGGCCACCCAGGCCGCGGCGCTGCGCGCATTCGAATTGATTCTGCTGCGCGAGGTCGGCTTGCTGCCCTCGCTCGATGCACAGACCCTCACGCTTGAGCCCCTCACGGCCGATGTTCGCTACAGCCTGGTGCCGGAAGCCGGTTTGCGCCTGGCGGCCGACGAAGAGGCCGGGCTGGCCGGCACCGACTGGCAGGCCCTGCAGGCCGTGCTCGACGATCGCGCCCCCTTCACCGCGACGCTGCGCGAGATCGCCACCATGAACACCGGCAGCAACAGCGCCCTGAGAAACCAGCTGCGCGCCTTGCTCAACTACCATTGCGGCGTGTCCACGCTGCGCACGCGGCAAATGATGAGAGATCTGCAAGCACTATGAGCACTTCAGGCAACGTCGGCATCGCCACCTCGCTGTCGGTCAACCTCAACAAGGTGGCCTTGGTCCGCAACACCCGCCATCTGGGCATTCCGAGCGTGCTGACGGCGGCCAATGCATGCCTGGCTGCCGGCGCGCACGGCATCACCGTGCATCCGCGCCCCGACGCGCGGCACATCCGTGCGCACGACGTGAGCGACCTTTCCGCGCTGCTCGCCAAGGACTGGCCCGGCATCGAGTTCAACATCGAAGGCAATCCGTTCCACAACCTGATGGACTTCGTGCGTGAGTTGCGGCCGCACCAGGCCACCTTCGTGCCCGACAGCGAATCCCAGTCAACCAGCGACCACGGCTGGAGCTTTCCCGAAGATGCCGAGCGCCTGCGGCCGCTGATTGCCGAGACCAAGGCCCTGGGTGTGCGTGTGAGCCTGTTCATGGACCCCGTGCCGGAGATGATGGCCGCGGTGAAAGCCGCGGGGGCGGATCGCGTCGAACTCTATACCGAGGGCTATGCCGCATCGCGCGGCACTCCCGACGAACAGGCGGTGCTCGCACGCTATGTGGCGTCGGCGCGCGCGGCGCAGGCCGCGGGCCTCGGGGTCAACGCCGGGCACGACCTGAGCCGCGACAACCTGACCGCGTTCCTGAGCGCCGTGCGCGGCGTCCACGAGGTGTCGATCGGCCACGCCTTCGTCGCCGACGCGCTCGAGTTGGGCTATGCCGCCACAACGCGGGAATACCTGCGCTGCATCACCGAGGCGCAACAGGCACTGCCTGCATGATCTACGGCATCGGCACCGACATTTGCGACTTGCGTCGCATCGCCGCGACCTTCGAGCGCCAGGGCGAACGCTTCGCCCGCAAGGTGCTGAGCGACGCCGAGTTCGCGGTCTGGAAGACGCGCAGCGAACGCTGGCCCAAGCGCGGCCTGAGCTATCTTGCGACCCGTTTCTCCGCCAAGGAGGCTTTCAGCAAGGCCATCGGCCTCGGCATGCGCATGCCGATGACCTGGCGCTCGTGCGAGATCGCCAACCTGCGCAGCGGCAAGCCCGTGATCGTGTTGCATGGCGAGCTCAAGGACTGGTTCGAGGCCAAGGGCCTCACCGCCCACGTGACAGTGACCGATGAAGTCGAATACGCCGCGAGCTTCGTCGTGGTGGAGAAGCTATGACCGCCCAGGCGGATTGAGATGAACGAATTGAACCATTCGCCGCTGATCATCGACGTGGCGGTCACCGAACTCAACGACGCCGACCGCCGGCGCCTCGCCAATCCCCTGGTCGGCGGCGTGATCCATTTCGCCCGCAACTGGCAGGACCGCGCGCAGATGACCGCGCTCAATGCCGAGATCAAGGCGATCCGCCCCGACCTGCTGATCTGCGTCGACCACGAAGGCGGGCGCGTGCAGCGCTTTCGCACGGACGGCTTCACGCGCCTGCCCTCGATGCGCTCGCTGGGCGAGTTGTGGATGCGCGATGCGATGCGCGCCACGAAGGCCGCCACGGCCGCCGGCCAGGTGCTTGCTGCCGAGTTGCGCGCGTGCGGCGTCGACTTCAGCTTTGCACCGGTACTCGATCTCGATCACGGCGGCAGCAGCGTGATCGGCGACCGCAGTTTTCACCGCGATCCGCGCGTGGTGGCCTTGCTGGCGAAAAGCGTGATGCACGGCATGTTGCAAATGGGCATGCGCAATTGCGGCAAGCATTTTCCGGGGCATGGTTTCGTCAATGCCGATTCGCACGTGGAGATTCCCGTCGACCGGCGTGGCCTCAAGACCATCCTGGCCGACGATGCGCAGCCCTATGACTGGTTGGCAGGCACACTCACGGCCGTGATGCCGGCGCACGTGATCTATCCGAAGGTCGACAGGCGGCCCGCGGGCTTTTCGTCCAGGTGGTTGGGAGACATCCTGCGCAACCGGCTGGCATTCGACGGCGCCATCTTCAGCGATGACTTGAGCATGGAAGCAGGCCGCTACATCGATGGCGAATTGCTGAGCTACACCGACGCCGCACTGGCTGCGCTCGATGCGGGGTGCGATCTTGCGATGTTGTGCAACCAGAGCATCGGCGACGGCCGGCCGCTCGACGAGCTGCTCGACGGCTTCGGCGTTGCGGCCAGGGCAGGGCGCTGGCAGCCGAACGCGCGGAGCGAAGCGCGGCGGCGTGCGCTGCTTCCAGGCGAGCCGTCAACCGACTGGAATGCGCTGGTCGATTCGGCGGGGTACGAGCGCGCAAGGCAGGCGCTGGTGCAGGCCGAACTCACGACGCCGCACAACGCCTGAAGATCACGGCGCGCGACCCGGAGGCGGGTTTGACAGCGGGCTTGCCCACAGGCGCTCGCCGCCCGAATCCAGATGCGTCAGGTACAGCCGCAGGTCGAATTCCAGTCGATGGTAGTTCGGCTCCATGTGCTCGCAGAGCGCATAGAAGCTCTTGTCGTGGTCCTTCTCCTTCATGTGCGCGAGTTCGTGAACCACGATCATGCGCAGCAAATCCAGGGGTACTTCCCTGAACAGGCTCGCCACCCGGATTTCCCGCTTGGTCTTGAGCTTGCTGCCCTGAACACGCGAGACGGTGGTATGGGTGCCGAGCGCGTTGCGGATCACATGCAATTTGCTGTCGAACGCCACCTTGGACAGCGGTGGTGCCTTCCGCATGAAATCGTTCTTGAGTTCACCTGCGTACTCGTAGAGCGCACGGTCCGTCTGCACCTCGTGCATGGATCCGGGATGGCGCTGGCGCAGCAGCGGGGCGAGCGCATTCGTCGCGACCAGTTGCTGCACCTGCGCCAGCAGTGCGGGCGGGTAGCCCGCAAGGTATTTCATGCAACCGGCCCTGCGCAGGCGAGTCCGGTTGCCACGCCGCCGAACAGATCGCCCTCGACGAGCTTCACGCCCGTGAAGCTCTTGTGCAAGGCCTGCTGAAACGGACGTAACGCCGACGAGCCGCCGGTGAGATAGATCGCGTCGAGGTCGCCGCTGCGCAGTCCGGCGCGTTTGACGCAGGCGTGCGCGCACGCGATCACGCTCTCGAGCAGCGGGGAAAGCTGCTGCGTCATGTCGGTGGGCGAGAGCGACGCGACCAGCGCCGGCTCGGCGCACGACAGATCGATCAGTGTCGGCACATCGTTCACCGAAGTGTCGATCTTCGCCTGCTCGACTTCGCTGGCAATGCGGTGGCCGTGGCGCTCTTCCAGCACATTCATCAGCCGGTCGTGCAGCCGCGTGTCGCTGTAGCTCGTGCGCAAATCCTTGGCCTGCCGCACGGCCTTGGCGGCATAGAGCCAGTTGATCAAGTGCCAGGACGAGAGCTCGAAGAACACCTTGCTCGGCACTTCGCGTCCCTGCGTGCCTGTGTGGCGAAAGCCGAATGCCGGCATGACGCGGTCGAGGTTGAGCCGCTGGTCGAAATCGGTGCCGCCAATGTGCACGCCGCTGGTGGCCAGCACGTCGTCGCCGCGGTCTTCGCGCGCCGCCCGGTCCGGGCCGACGCGCACGACGGTGAAGTCGGAGGTGCCGCCGCCGACGTCGACGATCAGCACCAGCGACTCCTTCGTGACGCGCTGTTCGTAGTCGAAGGCGGCCGCAATCGGTTCGAGCTGGAAAGCGATGTCGCGAAACCCCGCGGCACGGGCTGCATGACGCAGGCTTTCTTCCGCGCGTTCGTCCCGCTTGGCGTCGTCGTCCACGAAATGAACGGGCCGGCCGATGACGACGCGCTCCGGCACCCGGCCCAGTTCGCGGCCCGCTCGCACGGCGAGTTCGCGCAGAAAGCGCGCGATGATGTCCTCGAAGCTCACGAGCCCGTCGTAGATGGCCGTCTTCTCCTGCATCAGCGCACTGCCGAGCAGGCTCTTCAGCGAGCGCATCAGGCGGCCTTCGGTCCCTGCGAGGTAGAGCGCGACGGCTTCGCGGCCGAAATGGGTCGTGCGGTCTTCGGCGTTGAAGAAGATCGCGGTGGGCAGCGTGGTGGCCGTGCCTTCGATGGGCAACAGGCGGACGGCGCCGTCGACCCGGCAGGCCACGGCGGAATTGGAGGTGCCGAAGTCGATGCCGATCGTCGGCAGCGACGACGGTAACGACACGCTCAAGATTCCCTGCGCAGCGCCGGGAACAGGATCACGTCGCGAATGCTCGGCGAATCCGTCAGCAGCATCATCAGCCGGTCGATGCCGATGCCGCAGCCGCCGGTGGGCGGCATGCCGTATTCGAGTGCGCGCACGAAGTCGTGGTCGTAGAACATGGCTTCGTCGTCGCCGCTGTCCTTGGCGGCCACCTGGGCGTTGAAGCGTGCGGCCTGGTCTTCGGCGTCGTTGAGCTCGCTGAAGCCGTTGCCGAACTCGCGGCCCGTGATGTAGAGCTCGAAGCGCTCGGTGACTTCGGGGCGTTCGTCGTTGGCGCGCGCCAGCGGCGAGATCTCGGTCGGGTGCTCCATGATGAAGGTCGGCTGCCAGAGCTTTTCTTCGACCGTCTCCTCGAAGTACATCACCTGCAGGCTTGCGAGGCTGCGCTGCGAGAGCTTGTCCTTCTCTTCGCTCAGGCCGATCTTGCGCAAGGCGTTGATGAGCCAGGCGGTGTCGTCCACGCCGTCACCGGCCTCGGTGTGCTTCAGGATCGCTTCGCGAATTGTCAGGCGTTCGAAGGGCTGGGTCAGGTCGACCGGCTTGCCCTGGTAGGTGAGCTGCTGCGTGCCCACGGCCTTGTCGGCGATGGTACGGATCAGCGTCTCGGTGAAGTCCATCAGGTCGCGGTAGTTCCAGTAGGCCGCGTAGAACTCCATCATCGTGAACTCGGGGTTGTGCCGCACCGAGATGCCTTCGTTGCGGTAGCTCCGGTTGATTTCGAACACACGCTCGAAGCCGCCGACGATCAGGCGCTTCAGGTACAGCTCGGGCGCGATGCGCAGGAACATCTCCTGGTCGAGCGCGTTGTGGTGCGTCTTGAACGGCTTGGCGTTCGCGCCACCCGGGATGGGGTGCAGCATCGGCGTCTCGACTTCGAGGAAGTCGTTGGCTACCATGAATTCGCGCAGGGCGCTCACGGCCTTGCTGCGTGCGGTGAAGCGTGTGCGTGCGGATTCGTCGGTGATCAGGTCGACATAGCGCTGGCGGTACTTCTGCTCCTGATCGGCCATGCCGTGGAACTTGTCGGGCAGCGGGCGCAGGCTCTTGGTGAGCAGGCGCAGCTTCGACACCTTGACCGACAGTTCGCCGGTCTTGGTCTTCATCAGCGTGCCTTCGGCGCCGACGATGTCGCCCAGGTCCCAGTGCTTGAACTCGGCGTAGGCCGCTTCGCCGACGGCGTCGCGCGTGACGTAGAGCTGGATACGGCTCGTCGCGTCCTGCACGGTCGCGAAGCTGGCCTTGCCCATCACGCGCTTGAGCATCATCCGGCCTGCCACGCTCACGGGAATGGCCTGCGCCTCGAGGGCTTCGGCCTCGGCGGCGCCGTGGGCCTCGGCCAATGCGGCGGCACGGTGACCCGGCTTGAAGTCGTTCGGAAATGCCACGCCTTTGCCCTCGGTCTGCGCCGTGCGCAGCAGCTTGAGCTTTTCGCGGCGTTCGGCGATGAGCTGGTTGTCGTCGACGGGAGGCGGGGGAGGAGGAGGGGGCAGTTGATCGGACATGGGAAGCGGGTGAGGCGCAGCAGGAGGGTGCGCGGGCCAAGCATTTTAGCCGATCGAGTTCGAGCGAAACTGCCCCCTAGCGCCCGTCAATCCTGCGCAATATGCTACGAAAAATATAGCAACCTATTCAGTGATGCCCGTGCGCGCGAGCAGATCGCTGACCAGTTCGAGGCGCATCAGCGGACTGTCGAGTTCCATCAGCCGCTGCCGGAGTTCGAGTTGCATGGGCACCAGCTCGCACCAGCGGTTCGCCACCCAGCCGCAGTCGTTGAACTGGTAGGGCTCGCCGATGGGCAGGCGCACCGTCTTCTCTGCGCCTTGCGCCTGGCGCCGCTCTTCGAGGGTGTCGACCAGGCGCCGCAGCGCGGTGGCCGTGTGCTGGAGGTCGTCGGGAATTTCGAGCGCGACGTCTTCGATCACCGCCTCCACCTCGGCCACCCACAGGCCGTGTTTCTGCAGCTCGGTGTTGCGCACGCGAAAGCGCTGCGTGCCGACGCACTCGATCTGCAGCAGGCCGCTTTGCGGCGCGTCGAACTCGCGGATGACGGCCAGCGTGCCGATCGCCGCGAAGCTCTCCGCGTCGGCGCCGGCCTTTCGGACCTCGCTGCCGCTGGTGAGACTGACCACGCCGAAAGGCGCGTCGGCCTTGCGGCATTTGCCGATCATGTCGAGATAACGTACCTCGAAAATACGCAAAGGAAGTACGCCGCCGGGGAACAGGACCGTACCGAGCGGGAACAATGGCAGTGAATGCAGAAGGGGCTGTGTCGTCATCGAAAAACCTTGCATGGCTATCATCGCATTCCGCTCACGACCGCGCCCCATGCTCTACCAGATTCCCTCGTTCCTTCTCGACGTGATCGTCGGCCTGCTCGGCGGCGCCTGCCTGCTGCGCCTCTACATGCAGTACCACCGTGTGCCGTTCGGCAATCCGCTGGGGCGCTTCGTGTTCGCCATCACCGACTGGATCGTGCTGCCGCTGCGGCGCATCCTGCCGACGGTCCGGCGATGGGACCTGTCAAGCCTGATCGCCGCCTGGCTGCTGGTGATGCTGAAATTCCTGCTGCTGTGGCTGCTGATCGGCAACCTGGGCCGGATCGCCACCTTGCCGCTGGTGTCGCTGGTGGGGTTGCTGCAGCTCGCGATTTCGGGCTTGACCGCGCTGCTGGTGGTCTATGCCGTGCTGTCGTGGGTGCCGGTCGCGTCGCCGATGCTGCTCGACCTGATTTCCCGGCTGGCCGAACCGCTGGTCCGGCCGTTTCGCCGCTTCATTCCGCTGATCGGCGGCGTGGACCTGTCGCCCCTCGCCGCCATCGTGGTGTTGCAGGTGATTGCGATCGTGCTCGGCAGCCTGCTGGTCTGGGCCTACCAGCTCGGCGCCTGAGCGCCTCCGATCAAGTGACCGCGTCGGCCGGCTGACGCAGCAGCATCGCGAGCGTGCTGGCGATCGTCTTGCGCAACTCGCGGCGGTCGCTGATGAAGTCGATTGCGCCCTTGGTCTGCAGGAACTCGGCGCGCTGGAAGCCTTCGGGCAGCGTCACACGCACGGTTGATTCGATCACGCGCGGGCCGGCAAAGCCGATCAGCGCCTTGGGTTCGGCAATGACCACGTCGCCCACGAAGGCGAAGCCGGCACTCACCCCGCCCATGGTCGGGTCGGTCAGCACGCTGATGTAGGGCAGGCCCTTCTTCGCGAGGCGCGTGAGCGCGGCGTTGGTCTTGGCCATCTGCATCAGCGAAAGCAGGCCTTCCTGCATGCGGGCGCCGCCGGTGGCGGTGAAGCAGATGAAAGGCACCTTCTGCTCGATGGCGGTCTCGACGCCGCGCACGAAGCGCTCGCCGACCACGCTGCCCATGCTGCCGCCCATGAATTCGAACTCGAAGCAAGCCACGACCACGCTGATGCTGTGGACCGAGCCACCCATGACGACCAGCGCATCGGTCTCGCCGGTGTTCTCGAGGGCTTCCTTGAGCCGCTCGGGGTATTTGCGGCTGTCCTTGAACTTGAGCGCATCGACCGGCAGCACTTCCTGGCCGACCTCGTAGCGTCCCTCGGCATCGAGGAAAGCGTCGAGGCGCGCACGGGCGCCGATGCGGTGGTGGTGGCTGCAGCTCGGGCAGACGTTCTGGTTGTGCTCGAGGTCGGTCTTGTAGAGCACCGTCTCGCAGGCGGGGCATTTGATCCACAGGCCCTCGGGCACCTGGCGGCGCTCGCTGGGGTCGGTTTGTGCGATCTTGGCGGGTAGCAGTTTTTCAAGCCAGCTCATGGGCAATCCTAGGTTCTCGCGAAGGGCGGCCCTGCGCGATGATCAACGCCCCTCTCCCGCATGCAGAAGAGGGGCCGGGGTGAGGGCAGACGAGATTATCGGCCAGCCGCATTCTTGGGGGTAGCCGCCGGCAGGGCGTCCAGCGCTTCCCGGATGCCGGCGAGGAACTCGCGCACCGCGGGCACCACCTTTTCGCGCGGCTGCCCGTCGATCAACTGGATGATTTTCGTGCCGATCACCACGGCATCCGCCGCCGAGCCGACCGCCTGCGCCGTGCGCGCATCGCGGATGCCGAAGCCCACGCCGACCGGAATGCCCACATGCTCGCGGATGCGCGGAATCATCTGGCCGACCGCCTCGGTGTCGAGGTGGCCTGCACCCGTCACGCCCTTGAGCGAGACGTAGTAGACGTAGCCGGTTGCGATGCGCGCGACCTGCGCCATGCGCTCGCTGGTGCTGGTGGGCGCCAGCAGGAAGATCAGGTCGATGTCGGCGGCCTTCAGCTCCGCGGCGAAGTCCTCGCATTCCTCGGGCGGATAGTCGACCACCAGAAGCCCGTCCACGCCGGCCGCCGACGCATCGCGGATGAAGGCCCTCTTGCCGTGCACGAGGTCATAGCGCTCGACCGGATTCGCATAGCCCATCAGCACCACCGGCGTGGTCGCGTCCTTCTGGCGAAAGGCGGCCACGATGGCAAGCACCTGCTTCATGCCGATGCCCAATGCCAGCGCAGCCTCGCCGGCCTTCTGGATCACCGGGCCGTCGGCCATCGGATCGGAAAACGGCACGCCGAGCTCGATCACGTCGGCACCCGCCTCGACCATGCCGTGCATCAGCTCGGGCGTGATGTCGGCGAAGGGAAAGCCGGCGGTGACGTAGGGAATCAGCGCCTTGCGGCCCTGCGACTGGAGTGTCTTGAAGGTGGTTGCAATGCGGCTCATCACTTGCCTCCCTTCACGCTCAGGCCGCGCATCGAGGGCCGGTCGTAGAAGTCGACGCCCGACAGGTCGGCCACCGTGCCGATGTCCTTGTCGCCACGGCCCGAGAGGTTCACCAGGATCGACTGGTCGGGTCGCATGGTCTTCGCGAGTTTCATGGCGTGGGCCACGGCGTGGCTGGATTCGAGCGCGGGGATGATGCCTTCGGTACGGCACAGGTAGTGGAAGGCTTCGAGCGCCTCGGTGTCGGTGATGCCGACGTATTCGGCGCGGCCGATGTCGGCCAGGTACGCATGCTCGGGGCCCACGCCCGGATAGTCGAGGCCGGCGCTGATGCTGTGCGTTTCGGTGACCTGGCCGTCCTCGTTCTGCAGCAGGTAGGTGCGGTTGCCGTGCAGCACGCCCGGGCTGCCGCGCAGGATCGAGGCCGAGTGCTTGCCGCTGTCGAGGCCTTCGCCCGCGGCTTCGACGCCGATGAGCCGCGTGTTGGCGAACGGAATGTAGGGATGGAAGATGCCCATCGCATTGCTGCCGCCACCCACGCAGGCGACCACCACGTCCGGCTGCTTGCCTTCCGCTTCGCCGGTGATGCCGTCGGCCGCGAGCATGGCGGGCATCTGCGCGATGCATTCGGTGCCGATCACGCTCTGGAAGTCGCGCACCATCGTCGGGTAGGGGTGCGGGCCGGCGACGGTGCCGATGATGTAGAAGGTGTTTTCCACGTTCGTCACCCAGTCGCGCATCGCCTCGTTGAGCGCGTCCTTCAGCGTCTTGCTGCCCGACTCGACGGGCACGACGGTCGCGCCCAGCAGGTTCATGCGGTAGACGTTGGGGCTCTGGCGCTTCACGTCCTGGCTGCCCATGTAGACCACGCATTCGAGGCCGTAGCGCGCACAGATGGTGGCCGTGGCCACGCCGTGCTGCCCGGCGCCGGTTTCGGCGATCACGCGGGGCTTGCCCATGCGGCGCGCGAGCATGGCCTGGCCGATCACGTTGTTGATCTTGTGTGCGCCGGTGTGGTTGAGGTCTTCGCGCTTCAGGTAGATCTGCGCGCCGCCCATCTCGAGGCTGGTGCGCGCGGCGTGGTAGATCGGCGAGGGCCGGCCGACGAAGTGCTTCAGCTCGTAGTGGAATTCGGCGAGGAACGCCGGATCGTCCTTGAACTTTGCGTACGCGTCGCGCAGCTCGTTGATGGCGTGGGTGAGCGTTTCGCTCGCGAAGGTGCCGCCGTAGCGGCCGAAATGGCCGGTGGCGTCGGGTTGCTGGTAAGTGCTTTGCATGGTTCTCGATCGGTGGGCCGCAGCCCGACGGACGATCGGGTGCGGCGGCTAACTGGAGAAGGACGCGTCGGCCGCTCTCACGGCGGCGACGAATTGCCGGATCTTTCCGGCGTCCTTGAGGCCCTTGTTCCCCGGGCCGTCGATTTCGACGCCCGAGCTCACATCAACGGACAGCGTCTTGCAGCGCGTCCGCAGGATGCGAATGCCATCGCTCACGTTTGCAGGTGTGAGCCCACCACTCAAGACGAGGTGAGCGTCGACGGCGGGTGGAAGAAGTGACCAATCGAATGCCTTGCCGCCACCGCCATAACCTTCGACATGGGCGTCGAGCAGGATGGCCTGGGCGTGGGAGTAATCGGATGCGTATTTTACGAGGTCGAAGCCGGCTCCGGCAGCCCCCAGCGGAATCCGCGCCGCGCGCATGTATCGAAAGCGGCCCGGTCCGGTCGATTGCTCGCACTCCGCGGGAGTTTCTTCGCCGTGGAACTGGGCGATGGCGCCCTTCACGCGGATGAGCGACGCCATGACGTTCGGCGCCTCCTCGTTGACGAACAGCAGCACCGGCGTGATGAAAGGCGGCAGGCGCGAAGCCAGCTCGGCCGCGCGCTCGGCCGTCACGGCGCGAGGGCTTGCGCGATAGAGCACGAAGCCGACGGCGTCGGCGCCCGCCTCGATCGCCGCATCGACGTCGGCCTCACGCGTGAGGCCACAGATCTTGATGCGGGTGCGGGGAAGCGTCATGGCGGCCCATCATAAGCAGCACCACCGGCCTGCAGCGTGGCCTCGGGCGGCAGACCCCACTTGGCGTCGTACAACGGCCCGAGAAAATACAGGCCGTCGGCGGAGAAGGTGGGCGCCGCCACCTTGCGGCTGCGCGCTTCAAGCACCTCGGCGATCCATTCGGGCCGCTCGTCGCCGCGGCCGATGCGCACCAGGCAGCCCATCAGGTTGCGGATCATGTGGTGCAGGAAGGCATCGGCCTCGAATTCGAAGTGCCAGCGGCACCGGTCGCCTGTGCCGACCCGCGTGATCTCGATGCGCCGCAGGTCCTTGACCGGCGATCGCGCCTGGCAGGCGGAGGCGCGGAAAGAGCTGAAGTCGTGCCGGCCGACCAGCAGGGCGGCCGCGGCACGCATCGCATCGCCCTCGAGCGCATGCATCGACCAGCCGACGCGGCCGGAGTCGAGGCTGGGCCGAACGGGCGATTGCGACAGCACGTAGAGATAGCGGCGCGCCAAGGCGCTGGCGCGGCAATGGAATTCGTCGGGCACTGGATGCGCCCATTGCACGGCGATGTCGTCGGGCAGATAGCGGTTGGTGCCGCGCATCCAGGAGAAGGGTTCGCGCTCGACGGTGGTGTCGAAGTGCACCACCTGCATCAGCGCATGCACGCCGGCATCGGTGCGGCCGGCGCACAGCGTGCCGATGGGCTGTGCGGCAAACTTGCCCAGCGCGGCTTCCAGTTTGTCCTGCACCGTGCGGCCTGAGCGCTGGCTTTGCCAGCCCTCGTACGCTCGGCCGTTGTAGCGGATGCCTAGCGCCAGCCTCACGAATTCAGAAAGCGGGAGAAAAGCCGCTCAACGCAGCTCGGCGAGGAGTTGCCTTGCCTGCGACTTCACGTCGCCGGCACTTTCGGCTTCGACTTCCTCGACCAGCGAGCGCGCGCCTTCGACGTCGCCGATGGCGTGCAGTTCACGGGCCAGCGACAGCTTGACCGCGTGCGGGCTGTCTTCACCATCGTCGTCGTCGCCAGGCATCGCGGCCGCGGGCGCTGCCGCTTCCGCGGTGCCTGCCACCGGGCGCGAGGGAAGCCCGGCCAATGCGCTCATGTCGAACTCGATAAAACCCGAATCCGCGGGAAGGCCGCCGCGCAGCGCCGCCGGGCGGGTGTTGGCGTCGGCTTCGCTCAGCGCCGAGGGACGCGCGACCGGGACCAGGGCGCCGGGTGCGGTGTCGAAGTCGTTCTCCAGGTCGACCGGTGCGGCGGGTGCGTGCGCATGGCCGTTGGACAGGGGCGCCGTTGCAGCGGCAGCGGGTGCTGCGTAGACCGCCTTGGGCAGGCTGGCGCTCACGGGCGCCGGGCTGGGAGCCGGTGCCGGAGGCTGGCTCAGGTCCAGGTCGAAATCCAGCGGTGCGACCGAGGGCACGAATGCCGGCGCGGGCGCAATAGCGACAGGCGGTGCGACAGGTGGAGGCGCAACCACGGCCGGGGCTTTGGTCGCCGAAGCCAGCGCACCGGCAAAAGCGGCGCTTTCAGCCTGGCTCACGCCGCGTGGGGTGCCCGATTCGTACAGCGGATTGCCTGGATCGAGGTCCTTGCCCATGTCGACCACGCGGTTCCAGTCGGAACCGCTGCCGTTCGTGAGCTTGTGTACCTCGGTAGCCAGACCATCGAAGGCGCGCACGTCGCGGCGCTTGGCATGGATCTCGAGCAGCTTGAGGTGGATCGCCGTGCGGTCCGGGTTCACGCGCAGGGCTTCGCGAAGGATTTCCTCAGCCTGCAGGTCGCGGCCATAGGCCAAGTACACGTCGGCTTCGGCCACGGGATCGACGTCGCCCGCGTCCAGCTGGCTCGGCGAGTACGACAGCGACGAGACGCTCGAGTCGCCGCGGTGCTTGGTGTCGACGGATTCGCCGCCGCTCGCGCCGAAGAACGAGTCCTTCGGAATGCGGCTTTCGAGAAACACGCTTTCGCTCATTTCCTCGCGCCGGCGGCCGAGAACGCGGTACAGCAGGAAGCCGACCAGCAAGGCGATCAGCGCCGCGCCGGCAAGCATCAGCGGGTTGTCGAGCAATTCGTCGAGGAAGCTGCGTTCCACCGGAGGCGGCGGCGGGGCTGTCTTGACCACCGGCTTGGGCGCGGGTGCCGGCGCGGCAGCTGCGCTTGCTGCCGCTGCGGGAGCAGCAGGCGCAGCTTCAGGCGGTACGGCGGGGGCGTCGGCCGCCGGTACTGCTGCCGGTGCCGTGGCCGCCGGAGCGGGCGTCGTGGCGGGTGCCGCAGCGGCAGCCGGCGTTGCGGCGGGTACGACAGGCGCCGCGGGAGCGGCAGGGGCTGCAACTGCAGCCGGGGTGGACGGCGCAGCCGAAGGCGCCGCTGTCGGCGATGCCGTCGCGGCTACGCCTGGATTTGGAACCGAAATCCCCGGAACCGCCGGCGCCGGTGCTGCCGCGGGAGCCGTGGCCGTGGCCGTGGCTGGGGCCGCGGTACCGGTCGCCGCCTTCAGCTTGGCCAGTTCGTTGATGTTCTTGGAAAGCTCCGCCACGCGGTTGCTGCTGTCCTGGGCCTGGCGGGTCTGTGCGACCTTTTCCTCGGCGGCGCGCGCAGTCGCGCTGCCTTGCGAGATCGTGAGCTTGTCGGGTGCGCTTGCCGCGGCATTGCGGTCCTCGACATTGGCTTGCAGCTTGCCAGTCGCCTTGCGGCTGGCGGCGGCCACGTTCGAGGTGGGCGCGTTCTCGGCCAGTCGCTGGCGGTAGGCGCCGAAATCGCGGCTTTGCGCGGTGATGGTACGGCGCGCTTCAGAGGGCAGGATGGCGCCGGCTTCGGCCGCGCTCGGCAGGTCGAGCACGGCGCCCGACTTCATGCGGTTGATGTTGCCGCCCACGAAGGCATCGGGGTTGGCGAGCAAAAGCGCCACCAGCATCTGGTCGAGCGAAATGTCTGCGGGCTTGTAGGCGCCGGCAATCTTGCTGGCGGTATCGCCGCGCTGCACGGTGACCTGCTCGCCGCCACCGGCAGGACGAGCCGCGGCTGCGGCACCAGGCGCTTGCGGTGCTGCCGACGCGGGAGCGGGTGCGGGCGCTGCCGGAGGAGCCGTGACCGGTGCCGCGGGCGCACGCTCGCGGCGGGCTCGGGCTGCTGCCGCGGCAGGGCGTTCGACCGGGGTGCTGATCTGCGGCGTGGCCGGTGCGATGGGTGCACTCGGCGCGGCTTGGCGCGTTACCGGCGGATCGAGCAGCACGGTGTAGTCGCGGACCATGCGACCGGACGAACCGTTGGCCTCGAGCAACAGGTCGATGAAAGGGTCGTTGAGCGGACGGGTCCCGGTCAAGCGGACCACGTATTGTCCGCCGGCGCGGCGTTGCAGCGTGGCCTTCACGTCGCTCAAGGCGGCGTTGTAGGGAACGCCCGCTTTCTTGAAGGCGTCGGCATTGGCGACATTGATCTTCAGGCTGTCCGCGTCGGCCGCAGCCATTTCGGTCACGTCGATCTCCGCGCGCAGCGGTTCGCCCAATGCTGATTGCACCTTCAACTGGCCCAGCGCAAAAGCGCTGGCGTCAGTGCTTGCAATGCCCAGAACCACCGCAACGGCTGCGCCCAGAACGGAGAGGCGAAGGCCGTTCAAGGGTAGGGAAGGGCGGGCGGCCGATGGGCGGGCCGCGGGCAACAGATGTCTTGTCATGCTGATAGGGGCGGCTCAGGCCCAGAAATTGTAAGAGGACGTTAGCATCATCACCGGGTGCTGACAAGGCGGTGCGCCCGTTCTACCCAGTGCGCGCATACTTACGCACACATTTAGTGTTGCCATATGGCAACATCTTTGGTCTGGGAAGAGCCGAAGCGCCCCATCAGGCCTCAAGCAAGATGCGCAGCATACGGCGCAGCGGTTCCGCCGCACCCCACAGCAACTGGTCGCCGATCGTGAACGCGCCGACGTATTCAGGGCCCATGGCCAGCTTGCGGATGCGGCCCACGGGGATGTTCATGGTGCCCGTCACGGCTACCGGGGTCAGGTCCTTGACGGTGGCTTCGCGGGTATTTGGCACCACCTTCGCCCAGGCGTTGTCGGCAGCGATCATCGCTTCGATGTCCGCCAGCGGCACATCCTTCTTGAGCTTGAAGGTCAGCGCCTGGCTGTGGCAGCGCATGGCGCCCACTCGCACGCAGAACCCGTCGACCGGTACGGCGGCGCTGCCGAAGCCCGCGCCCTGGCCAAGAATCTTGTTGGTCTCGGCGCCGGCCTTCCATTCTTCCTTGGACATGCCGTCGCCCAGATCCTTGTCGATCCAGGGGATCAGCGAACCGCCTAGGGGGGCGCCGAAGTTGGCCGTTTCGGCGGCGCTCAGGTTCTGCTGCTTGTGCAGCACCTTGCGGTCGATCTCGAGGATGGCCGACTTTGGGTCATCCAGCAGGGCGCGCACTTCGGCATTGAGCGTGCCGAACTGCGTGAGCAGTTCGCGCATGTGCTGCGCACCGCCGCCCGAGGCTGCCTGGTAGGTCATGCTGGTCATCCACTCGACGAGGCCCGCCTTGTAGAGGGCGCCCACGCCCATGAGCATGCAGCTCACGGTGCAGTTGCCGCCGATCCAGTTCTTGCCGCCGTTGGCAAGCGCGTTCTGGATCACCGGCAGGTTGACGGGGTCGAGCACGATGATCGCGTCGTCCTGCATGCGCAGGGTGGAGGCGGCATCGATCCAGTGGCCGCTCCAGCCCGCGGCGCGCAGCTTGGGGAACACCTCGCTGGTGTAGTCGCCGCCCTGGCAAGTGATGACGATGTCGCACTTCTTCAGCGCCTCGATGTCGTTCGCATCCTTGAGCGCGGTCTCGTTCTTTGCCATGGCCGGGGCCTTGCCGCCAGCGTTGGAAGTCGAGAAGAACAGCGGCTCGATGAGCCCGAAGTCGCCTTCGGCCTGCATGCGGTCCATCAGGACCGAGCCGACCATGCCACGCCAGCCCACGAGGCCGACCAGAGGTTGAGATGCGTTCGCCATTTCAGTTTGCCCTATTAAAAGAAAGAAAAAAGTTGTCTTTTCTTGCCCCCGACTCGTCGAGCCGGGGAGGGGCGTGACGAAGCGGGCTGCGGTTAGCCGGTAATCGTCTTTTTGGTGATTGCTGCAACGACCGCGTCGCCCATCTCACGGGTGCCGACGCGCTTCGTACCTTCTGACCAGATGTCACCCGTGCGCAGCCCCGAGGCGAGCACGTGCTTGACCGCCGACTCGATACGGTCGGCAGCTTCGGCTTGGTTGAGTGAAAAGCGGAGCATCATGGCAGCGGACAGTATTGTAGCCAAAGGATTGGCAACCCCTTTTCCTGCAATGTCGGGCGCGCTGCCGTGGCTGGGCTCGTACAGGCCCTGGTTGCTTGAATTGAGCGAGGCCGAGGGCAGCATGCCGATGGAGCCGGTGAGCATGGCGGCCTCGTCCGAGAGGATGTCGCCGAACATGTTGCCGGTGACGATCACGTCGAATTTCTTGGGTGCCTTCACGAGCTGCATGGCTGCGTTGTCGACGTACATGTGGTCCAGCTCGATGTCCGGATAGTCCTTGTGCACTTCGGTCACCACGTCCTTCCAGAACTGGAAGGTCTCGAGTACGTTGGCCTTATCGACGCTGGTCACGCGCTTGTTGCGCTTGCGTGCGGCCTCGAAGGCCACGCGGGCGATGCGCTCGACCTCAGGGCGCGAATAGCGCATCGTGTCGAAAGCCTCTTCGGCACCCGGAAAGTGGCCGTCCACCGCCGTGCGGCGGCCGCGGGGCTGGCCGAAGTAGATGTCGCCGGTCAGCTCGCGGATGATGAGGATGTCGAGGCCCGAAATCAGCTCGGGCTTGAGGCTCGACGCGCCCACCAGTTGCTCGTAGCAGATGGCGGGGCGGAAGTTCGCGAACAGGCCAAGGTTCTTGCGCAGGCCAAGAATGGCTTGCTCAGGACGCAGCGGGCGGTCGAGCTTGTCGTATTTCCAGTCGCCAACCGCGCCGAACAGCACAGCGTCGGCTTCCTTCGCGAGCTTGAGCGTTGCTTCGGGCAGCGGGTGGCCATGCGCCTCGTAGGCAGCGCCGCCGACCAGCGCAGATTCCATTTCGAAAGAGAGGTCGAGCGCGTCGAGCACGCGAATGGCCTCGGCCACGATTTCGGTGCCGATGCCGTCACCCGGGAGAACTGCGATTTTCATGATTGGGTCTGAGGTTTGAATGCGGAAATGCGAATGCCGGTCAGGCGATCATCGTGTGCGCGAGCCAAGGCTTCTGCGCCAGCCGCTCGGCCTCGAAAGCCTTGATCTTGTCCTGGTGGCGGAGCGTGAGACCAATGTCGTCCAGCCCGTTGATGAGACAGTACTTGCGGAAGGCCTGCACGTCGAATGCAAATTCGCCGCCGTCGGGTTTCATCACCACCTGGCGTTCCAGGTCGATGGTCAGCGTGTAGCCGGGGAAGGCAAAAGTTTCGTCGAACAGCTGCGCCACCTGCGACTCGGGCAGCACGATGGGCAAGAGGCCGTTCTTG
>Ga0102589_1001092_pt1 | contig 41094 bp, 55 predicted proteins | sample AraplaMF_Col_mLB_FD_76858 | JGI IMG/M metagenome (GOLD analysis project Ga0102589, IMG submission 76858) | Arabidopsis root microbial communities from the University of North Carolina, USA - plate scrape MF_Col_mLB | ecosystem: Host-associated > Plants > Roots > Endosphere | place: USA...
CGGCTTTTCATATTACTTTACATATACATAAGCTTCATTTGCTGTTATATAGTATGTTTTACCTTTGCTGTTGTGTACTTTGTACTGAGTTGAACCATTTACAGTTACTTTGGCATCAATTGCAAATCCTAATCCTGCATCTAAGGTACCAGCAACATCTTTATCTGCCCATGAAGCAGAATCATAGAAACGTAGGTTGTCCACTTTAGCGACAACGCGCTTACCTACAACCGGATTAACTAGCTCTTTCTTCTCAAATTTGATGTAAGAAGGATTGTTATAAACCCATTGATTCCCACCGAGGTTTAGCCATCCATCTTTCTCGCCCCAAACTTGGTATGCTTCCGGTTTGTTTAGTTGACGAATAACGGAATAGCTTGCATCTGGGCCTTTACGCAGATTTATATTATTACCTTGAATGTATACAACTCCTTCAACATTTGCAGTTGGTACTTCTGCTGGTTTAGATGGTTGCTCAGGAACAGAAACTTCAACATTAGCATTATTGTATGCACGCTTCACATCTGCACGGAATTGAGCTTCTGATACACCATGACTGCGCAAGTAATCAAGCGTATCTTCGTGGTCAGTACCACCCAAATACTTCGTCACATCATAGTGAGTCCATAATCCTTTTTCTACAGATAAACCGCGGTCACGTAAAATCTTAGCTAGTAACTTCACATATTTATCATATGAGCGTTTGAATTTATCATAATCTGCCGTCTCGCATAACTCTACGTGTACAAAACGTTTATTCGCACCAGGTCCACCGCCATAAGCAATGTATTTTGTATCGGCAATTTGGATTGTTTCGTTCCAATCGACTGCATAGTGTACGAAGGCATTTCTCCATGTACGAGTTTCATATTTTTGAATATTAATAGCCGGAGCTTCTGGAGTCGCTGTGCTATGCGCCACAACGCCCTCGTAAGCCCCTACTCCATAACGGTACGGCTGTTTCGGTAAATCGGGAATAATAAGCGTTCTATCAGCAAAAGCCCCTGTAGCAAAACTCAACAGGAGCAATAGAGTCATAAATACAGAGGAAGCTAGTTTAATTGATTTTTTCATTAAGCATCTTCTCCTTTTTCTTCGTGGTCTGTCCAAATACCCAAAGCAATCCCAAATAAATAAACAGCCTTTTCAACCTTATCCAAATTACCTTCGAATCCGGTCATTCCAAAGACTGATAAAATTAATCCAAAGCATGAAAAAAGCGCAACCCATGTTTTCCAGTTGCGCAAACGTTTTAAAATATTTTCTTTTGTAAGTGGCATATCTTATACACCTCCTTTCAAGAGTAATCCAATAAGTGCTGTTACAATCGCACCGATTATGATGCGGAGAATCCAGGTTGTATTGGCACTGATTTTTTCAAGCTGCTTGTTTATATTCACGATGTCGTTCTCATTGACAGTAGTACGAGTTTCTAAGCTGCGGATATCACGTTGCATATCTTTTTGATCTGATTTAATTTGTTGGATTTGTTGCTTTAACTCGATAATTTCTTGCATCGTTTCACTCCTTTACAAAATAAAAAAGACCAGCTATTGCTGCTCTGTTGTCGGTGACGCTTCTATTTGGCTTCCTTTATCGATTAAACTTTGAACTAAAGCTTCTAAAGATGCTACTCGATTATTCATTGCTGCTATCTCTACATCTTTTGCTTCTAATTGTCCTTTTAATACTGCTATATCTTGATCATGTTTTTCATCTAGTTCTTGAACTGCTCTCATCGTTAATGATGTCATAGAATACAAGTGAGTACCTGTTTTATCTTTATCAACAAAGACATCATCCGATTCATCAACAATAAGACCGTAATATTGTTTGATGTCTTTCGTTGTTAAAGGAGGATCATTAGGATCTTTGTTCTCCCTCATTTCATAAAGTAAATTCGTATCACCCTTATAATTAAACTCCCTAATCTTAGCATTTCTAACTTTCTCTAAAGCAGAAAACGGTACATCGCGAATATTTGATTTGTATTCTCGTAAAGATAGAGCTATTATATGAGCTTGCACTCCTCCCCATCCATCACCAACAATATTCGGAGTTAAAAACTGAACAACTCCTGTATAGCCCGTAACTCTACTGTTTCGCATTGTTACGTTCGGCATTACTAAATCAGCATCCGAACCATTATCAGATATTGTTAATGATGAACTGTATGAACTAGTTTTACCGCGTCTGAAATGCCATTTTCCATTTCCAGAGTAGAGAACTTGGAAATCGTTAGCATGTAATACACTGATTCCACTTCTTTGCATTTCCAAAAATACAGATTTATAGGTTACTCCATTTATTACCTCATCTACTAGTCTGATATTTGTACTAGCATCAGAGAATCCTGCTCTCATTTGAGTCACTTGCAAAGCACCTAGAACACCGCTAAGAGTATTGTCTCCTCCTAGAACAATAGTTGGTTATACATCTCCATCCGATCGTCTATGATAACCGACATACAGACGAACGACACCACTTTCTATGAGACGTATAAACTGATTATCTAAACCCACATAATTGTTTGTATTAGATGTTCTAACTTGAAGACCGCTAAGAAATGGTAGTTCAATTGAAGAAGGAGCAATGTGTGGTCCATTAAATAGTGAGAAAAAAGATGAATCTTTACTGGATAAGTTTAAACATGGTGTCGAAGATATTTATGAAAGTGCTTCGGACTTTATACAAGGCGCTGGCAGTGCAGTAGCAGAAGACTATATTGGACTAACACCACCTGATAATGATAAATTAGAAAGCAATGCAACTTATCAAGCTGGAAGGTTTACTGGACATGCTTTATCAACGGTAGGATCTATTGTAGAAATTTTTGAAGGTATTTCAGTCATAGGCGGGGCTAATTTCTTAACCTTCGTCGCAGAAGTAGGAAGTGGTGGGTTAGCATCACCAATTGTTCTTCCATTAGATGCAGTTGCTACAGCGGCTGGTGTTGGTGCTGTTGGACATGGTGGGTTTGTTTTGAATAAATCAATTCAAAATGCTAAGGATACTCTTCAAAAATTCCAGTCTTCTGGGAATGGAGCTAAGGGTACGGGTAATCGTGTTTATGAACCAAGTCCTAAACATGATCCAAATTCAGGATGGGGAAGTCCAAATCCAATTCCAGATATAAAAACAGGACAAGAAGTATTAGATACTGCATATTCATCATCTAAAACTAAACAATTGTATAATTATTATGATGGTAAGTTAGTTAAATTTCAACCAGATACAGTAAATGGTTGGCATTCCTATGAAGTTAAAAATCCTGCTAAAGAAGTTCCAACCGATGTGTTAAGACAAATGCTTAATGATGGAAAGATTACAAAGGCTCAATATAAAAACTTTATTAAGAATAAATAAGGGTGATTGATTATGAAATATTTTGGTGATAAAGAAACTTTTGCAGTTGCATATGAATTAAAGGAAAGCCCCTTTGATAAGAGTGGAAAAATAGAACCTACATGGGGAATTTTTCAGATGTGGGTTAATAACAAATCAGTATGTACTTTTTCAATGAGTGAAAGGGTCTGTGAGTATGAGTGGGATTTATTTTTTATTGTTGAATGGCTTTACAAGAACAAAAATAATATTTTTAATGAAACACAATTTCCATTACCTATTGAAGGAAGTAATTCAATAGAGTTTTACAAGAATAGTGGGGATTTTGACTCAGATGACGATGATGAATTTGATTTATGGTTTGAAAAAAGGCAAGATTGGTACTTTAGACACTCATGGTATTCACATAATGGAGGTTCATTTTTAGCAGATGTAATTTTTAGAAGAGTTGAGAATACTATAGAAATTGCATGGGATAATTCGAATTTATATAGTGAAATAAAGTTTATCAACCCTAAAGGAATATACTATGTGCCATTTGAGTTATTTCAGGGAGTAATTAATAATTTTATAGAAGATTTTATGTTAAAAGTATCTGAAAATGAAGAAGGAAAAAAAGTAATAGAAAAATTACAGGAAACATTTTAGAAAAATGAACTGCCCCCCGATTGTTAGACACAGTCTAACAATCGGGGGGGTAGTTCATTTTGAGAGGTGGCTTTTTCCTTACTTCACATATATATAGGCTTCATTTGCAGTAACATAATATGTTTTGCCTCTGCTATTGTGCACTTTGTATTGTGGTGATCCATTGACAGTTATTTTTGCATCAATTGAAAATCCTAATCCTACATCTAACGTACCAGCAACATCTTTATCTGCCCAGGAAGCAGAGTCATAGAAACGCAGGTTGTCCACTTTGGATACAACACGTTTTCCTGCAATTGGATTAACTGGCTCTTTCTTCTCAAACTTGATATAAGAAGGATTATTATATACCCACTGATTCCCACCAAGGTTTAACCAGCCATCTTTTTCACCCCATACTTTATAGGATTCTGGTTTATTCAACTGGCGAATAACAGAATAGCTTGCATCTGGGCCTTTACGAAGATTTACATTATTTCCTTCGATGTATGCAATGCCTTCCACATTAGCGATTGGTTCGTCTGGTTTAGATGGTTGCTCTGGAACAGAAACAGCCCCATTATTATATGCACGTTGTACATCTGCTCTAAATTGAGCTTCTGATACTCCATGACTACGTAAATAATCAAGCGGATCTTCGTGGTCAGTACCACCCAAATACTTCGTCACATCATAGTGAGTCCACAATCCTTTTTCTACAGATAGATTGTTATCTTTCAAGATTTTAGCCAGCAACTTCACGTATTTATCATAGCTACGTTTGAACTTCTCGTAATCTTTTGTTTCGCAAAGCTCTACATGTACAAAACGTTTATTCGCGCCAGGTCCTCCGCCATAAGCAATATACTTTGTATCAGCAATTTGAATTGTTTCGTTCCAATCGACTGCATAGTGTACGAAGGCATTTCTCCATGTACGAGTTTCATATTTTTGAATATTAATAGCCGGAGCTTCTGGAGTCGCTGTGCTATGCGCCACAACGCCCTCGTAAGCCCCTACTCCATAACGGTACGGCTGTTTCGGTAAATCGGGAATAATAAGCGTTCTATCAGCAAAAGCCCCTGTAGCAAAACTCAACAGGAGCAATAGAGTCATAAATACAGAGGAAGCTAGTTTAATTGATTTTTTCATTAAGCATCTTCTCCTTTTTCTTCGTGGTCTGTCCAAATACCCAAAGCAATCCCAAATAAATAAACAGCCTTTTCAACCTTATCCAAATTACCTTCGAATCCGGTCATTCCAAAGACTGATAAAATTAATCCAAAGCATGAAAAAAGCGCAACCCATGTTTTCCAGTTGCGCAAACGTTTTAAAATATTTTCTTTTGTAAGTGGCAAGTCTTATACACCTCCTTTCAATAACAGTCCAATAAGTGCCGTTACAATTGCACCGATTATGATGCGGAGAATCCATGTGGTATTGGCACTGATTTTATCAAGTTGCTTATTTATATTAACGATGTCTTTTTCGTTCCCTAAAGTACGAGACTCTAAGTTTCGAATGTCATCCTTCATATCTTTCTGATCTAACTTAATCTGTTGGATCTCTTGTTTTAAATCTTGAATTTCTTGCATCGTTTCACTCCTTTCAAAATAAAAAGAGAGACGAATTTCGCCTCTCTCAATCTGTAAAATTTAATCTAATCCGGTATTTTAAGCAAAATAAAAAAGACCAGCTTATTGCTGCTCAGTAGGAAAAATCTCACTTAATTAGCTAATAATTGTTGTACAAGTGCCTCGAGTTTGGATATTCTTTCCTCTTGAGTTATGTTTTGCGCTTTCAAAGAGTTTATTTCCTTTTGTTGTTCGTTCTGTCTTAGCATGATTTGCTGAGTAGCTGCAATATTTACAGTAATCAACGAGTAAGGAACTACAGATTTTTTATCTTTGCCTTGGAATTGCTCTGGAGTTTCCTCTGCAACGAAACCGTATTGAAGGAAATCACTAGAGTGCTCTCTTAAGTAGTCAATCCCGTACTCTTCTACATCCTTATTTAAGAAATATTGACTAGGTTTCAATAACATCAAAGCATCTACTTCATCACTTTGGATTGCTTGGATGTCTGCTTTTATCTCTCTAGTAGAGCGCTGAGTCCAAGTCACACCAGAAACGTCACCAGCAGCCCATAAGTCTTTACCGCTTATATTCGCATACATTGAGTAAACTCCACCGTCTGCTGCATACTTAGAAAGGAAATAGAATCCATCTTTGTTCTTTAGTCCTTTGTGGACCTTGATGTACATATTATGGTACTGAGTAGTAATTGCTTCTAAGTTTGCTGTTTCGTCAGTGAATATCTTAAAATCATCTTGTATCTGTGTCCGTTCTTTCCTAAATGCCCAGTAACCATCGCCAGATAGGAAGTCCATATTTCTTCCTCTCATTCGTAGGTCACCAGTTTTGTTCGCATTGAGATAGATATCACTGTCTGCAAGAACATCTATAGAGCCGATTGACTTAAGTGTCATCTTGTTGTCATATCTTGTGAATGATATAGAGGAGCTCTTAAGAATGTTCCCATTGGCATCTCTTCCAGAAGCAAGCCCTATACTAGCTACAGATGCTGTAAAGTTTGTAGCACTAGGTGAAGTATGGTCTATTACGATTGAATCATTGACGCTTCCGCCTGCTCCAGAGTAATCATTACCGAGAACAAGAGCTTCAGTATACGAGCCATCTGTTTTAGGAACGAACCCTAGATATCCACGAGACCTTCCTGTCCCATATAGAGTTAGGTTCTGCTTCTCTAGTCTCATATGGTTATTAGCAGAAGTAGGATCTTCTGTCATGATTACGACACCTTTTAAGCTACCTGTCTTGATGTGCTTAGCTTCTACATAACCATCTAGATGTATCTTTTGAGCTTGAATCAATGCAGTTTGGCTTGTAAGGTTTAACTGGGCAGCAATCTCATTGTTTTTAACACGAAGAGAAATCTCCTGAGAGTTAACCTTCAGCTCTGATTCGTGTCTATCAACAACTGCCTTGCTACCGTATCGTCCATCTCCTTCAAGCTTAGTGTACACATCAGTAGACTTAGCTCGTAAGTTTATCTCCTGAGTATTCTGCTGAAATTGAGTGTCATACTGAGAGTTCTTTGTATTGTACTCAGATTTAGTTACACGATCAGCAACCTCTTTAACCATAGCATCGTAGTTTACAATATCTTTAGGATTCTCCATATAGACAGGGAGTTTATCCCCTACGTTACACTGAGGTTCTGACACCCATACGGTACCTGCTCGTCTAATCCATACTTCTATTCGAGCATGTGTGATTGGAGCATCTGGAGCGTCATGTTCCATAGTGAATCTAGTCCACTGGTTATCAACTAAAGAGTCTTGAAACTCAACTTGCTTGTATCCTCCTACTGAAGTCGTCCCATTAAAGAACTCTACTTTAAATGCAGCACCTAGTGAGATAGCATATTTGTCCTCAGTGTATAACATAGCAGAGAATTGGAACTTTCCTTGTTTCTGATAAGCAGGTACATCTTGATAAATACCATGCCATATATTTGATGCTGTATGAGTAGATTCAATCTTTACAGACCTGCTGTGTCCGTATCTCTTCACCTCATCTACAGTAATCTTCCTATCAGCGGCTGGAACATCTGGATTCCATCTCTCAAGGGAAGGAGTCTCTTCAGTTACATCACCAAAGTCATTTACTTTCTTCTTCACAAATTGAGAGTTCAATAAGAGGTTATCCGCTCCTAGTTCACCAATGTACTCCTGCATTTGCTTCTCAGATACTTTAGTGCCAAGCTCCCCTTTAATATTTGTAATTTCTGTAGTAATCCCTTCAGTGTCTGGGACAAGTGGCTCCCAGTCAGTACCATTCCAAAGTTTTAGTATCTTAGAACCTGGAACACTGGAGTCTAACCATAGAGTTTTGCCTGCTTCTAATTTATCTGTAGGAGGAGTAGGGCTTTCTATGATAGCTGTTTGCATCATACTTAGGTTGCTTTCTACCTCTGTAGCTAAATCCTTTGCAGTTTGCGCTTCCTGGTGAGCCTGGTCAGCCTTCTTCCCTGCTTCTGTGACAGCATCTGTTTGGTTGTTTACTTTATCCTCTAGTTGTTTAAACATCTCAGCAGGTACTTTATCCTGAAGAGAAGCTAAAATACGTTGATAAACTTTTCTTAAAGCGTCATCCGCTCCTTCAATCTCCCTATAGTTCCCAAAGTAGAATTTATCCTGTCTTGGGTCCTTATGAGATTCATCAGCAGCAATAGCCCGTGCTTCTAAGTACAACGGAGGATTAAGAGTTTTATCTTTAATATAGAGAGTATCTCCTTCATTAATTGACTCATGATAGAGTCCAGTAACTTTAGCTAATGATACTGCATTCACTTCATAAGTTACGTTAGTTTTAACTCGTTTCTTTAAAGCTGCTTTAGTTAACGTTAAGAGCCGCTCAGGTGTCATCTGAGTGTTGTCTGTCTCTGGAGTATAGAATCCGAATCTGTGTTTCCCATTACGATTCCATCTCTGAAAGGCCTCTTCATCAACTATATAGGGAATCCCATTGTTAGCATCTGCTACGGTGATAACAGTATCTTTACCATTAGCATCTTGTACAGTTACATACCCGATAAGGGAAGTGATTACACCTTCAGAGTTTTCTGTACGTACAATACCATTTAGGTCTTTTCCTACAGTGATCTCCTTTCCAGTTACTCTTCCACGTTGCTCTAATAAGTCTACGTATCTTCCCACAATGTTTGGGCCTTTAACAACTACTCTATATTGAAACTCGTAGTGGTCAAATAAGTTTGAAATTAAGTGGTTAAACTTTAAAGGAGAAATAAACTCATCGACTCTCATTGAACGGTTACCGATTGCTTCAATGTTTCCTACCTCCCAGTCAGTACCATTTAAAGAGAATTGTAGGTACTGCTTAGGATTCCATGAGTCAAACTTCTGAGGAACAATATAAGACTCAGTATCTAATAAGGTCCACTCACCACTTGCATATACAGTTACAACCTTTGAAGCAGAATCCTTCTCTACTTCAGTTATGACGTATGGAGTTATGACGTTTGGACGCGTTTCTTTTAAGATTAGATTTTGTTGCTTAAGAAGGGGAACAAATGGAGAGTTCTCTATAAGTTTAAAATCTAAGATATCTACTGAGTTCTTAATCTCCCAGTGACGTTTATCATCAAAATACTCACTTGCTCGTATCGTTGCTATAATCTGTCTAGTTTTATAATCTACTATGTGTAAGTCGCCACTTTGTTTTCGCATTATCTGTATCGCTCCCTATATGTTATTTTTGCGGTTCCTATGGAGTTAGGGCGAATAATTATTTCATTGTCACCTCGCTTTACAATAGGAAAGTCACTAAATATTTCTTTAATATTGATAGCATTCTCACCATTCAAGGTAACAAGTGCTCTTTCCGTGTCCACTACGATCCTATCTCCTTGGTCACATATGTACGGAGTAGCATCTACTGGGACACTAAACTTCTTATATACTTTTAGGTCTTCAATAAACGTAGAATCCAAGGGGCTGTAATCCCCATATTTAAATATCCCTACTGCTACTTTCGTAACTATTGAGGTAGTGGCAGTGTTCGCATTGTTGACGTCCTTCCAAGTTTCAATAATAGTTTCTTCATCTTGGACGGTTCCTTTCTTGAATAGAGCAGAATAAGCTGTCCAAGTGTTTCCCTCACGAGTCAGCATCACATGGCCCCTAAAGTTTGTAAAAGATTCATCTGTTCTACCCGTATCATCTATTAAAACTCTCTCATCTGGGCCGTCATTTACGACTGTATAAGCTTTAGTGATAGAATGAGAGAAATACTCGTCTTTCATGCCTAGTTGAGCTACTATGCTATCATCTTTATCTAACAAGAAAAGCATAATAGTTCCCATTCGGTCATATCGAATAGAATCCAAAGAAAGTCTCATATCCACTTTGAAGTCTGTAGCACCTCCGGGAGGTAAATTCCTTTTAAGAATCGGGCCATGCCAAGATTCTCCTACTGAGGTTCCGTAAGAGCTAGGAAGGAAGCCATGGCCGCTCCCTGCTATTTGCATAGCCCCAGAGCCCTCAAATAGGGAACCTAAAGGGCCAGTATGCGGGGTCCATTGAGATATGTCGGTCATTTTATCCCAAATAACTCTATCCTCTTGAGCTACTAGCTTTGTCTTTGGCCCTGTAGGATACCCAAGTCTAAAATATTCATTACCGTTCCAGACATCTACAAAGGGGCTCTTATTTAGTACATCTATCTCAATAATAGGGTTAGATTCTACAGTTCCTTTGTTAGGAATGATAGCTTTTAAGTCCTGGTTAACTATAGAGAAGTCGGACATCTTAACTTCCCCTAGCTTATAAGGCATAGGACATACAAACTTAATATTACCTTTACCTCTAAAGAGCAGCTCATCCAGGTCTGCTTCTCCGTCAATCATAGCCATATATGTTCTCCCTGGCTCATCATCAAAGATAAGTTCTTTAGGTTCGTCTTGTATGAGCCAATTAGCAAGGTCTTCCTTCTTTTGCTGTAGGTCTGTCTGATTCTTTGCTTTAATGATGACAGGGACCTCAATAACTCGTATTTTTGTGTTTGTCTGTAGGTGATACCCTCCAGGATGTCCAGGCGCTGTTAATATGTCTCGCTCAATAGGAGCCCAGGCAGAACGATTAAAACCCATCATGATATATAAATAATCTCGTTTAGAGCCGTTAAATTTAAAACTCGACATATTATCAATCTCCTTTGTTTTATTTAAAAAGAGCCCTCCATAGAGAAGGGCTCTTAAATTTATTCTAGAAAGCTGGTACTACTTGAGGAGCGAATTGTGCTAGTCTGCTAGTTCTTCGCTTATTAGCATTGTCTACGTCTTCGGAGATGACCTCACCGACAACCTTCTTATCCATTACTAAGTAAGTAGGAGCCTTATCGGATTTCTTCTCTTGAGCTTCTGCTTTCTTAGTAGTACTATCAGTCTTGCTAGTCCCAGACATACGCTCATAAGCAGTAGGAGCCATCTGTACAGAGCCTTTAATGATTTCATCCATTTTAGGAATATTGAAGCTAGGAGTCATTCCCACGTCCATCCCTTGGAAGTTTTCATTCCCTACAATGTTCCCTAGTTGAATGTCATCCGATAAAGCTTCGAACCCATCAAGCACTGCAGAGCTCATAAGTTGCGCTGCTTTGACTGCTTCGGATGTTTGGTCCTTAATCCCTATCGCTACGCCATCAGTGATAAATCCACCGACTGCTTTCATTACACGGGAAGGAGAATGGATATCGAAGAAACCTGTTACAGCGTCTTTAACCTTGCCAGCCATCTTTTTCGCAGCATTGATAGCATCAGAAGCCATTCCAGTAATACCATCAGCAAGCCCTCTTACTATGTCCTTACCTGCACTCAATAACATAGAGCCAGCTTTTGAGAAACATTTTTTAATTCCTCCTATTACATTGTCCGTAATAGCGCTCCATAAGCTACTTAACACGGAATAGATACCTTTAATCAGAGACCAAAGTATCTGTACACCTGCAGCGAGTATCTGAGGAAGGTTAGTAATAATAGCCTTTGCTATCTCATAGATAATTCTTAAAGCTGCCACAGCTAACTGAGGCATAATTTGAATAATACCTTTGATAATTGCCATTAAGATTTTAATACCTGACTCAATTATCTTAGGGAGATTCTGCATGATTATATTTACAAGTTGAGTAATTATCTTAACGGCAGCATCTACAATCTTAGGAAGCATTTTTATGATTCCGTCAACGATAGCCATTAAGATTTTTACACCTGCATCTAATATTTTAGGAAGGTTAGTAATAATCATCTCAATAATTTTATTTACAAGCATGATAGCCGTGTCTACTAAATTAGGGAGAATCTTTACAATCCCATCAATAAGAGCCATTAAGATTTTAATACCTGCATCTATAATTTTAGGAAGTAATGTAATAAGTGCATTCAATAAAGTATCCATAATCTTTAGAGCTGCATCTATGAGCTTAGGAAGATTATTAACGATTCCATCAAGTACAGCCATTAAGATTTTAATACCTGCATCTAAGATAATAGGAAGCAATGTCCCTATAGTATTCACAAGTGTATTAATCATTGTTACGGCTACATTAATCAAAGTAGTTACTACAGTAGGGAGAACTTGAACAAGTCCCTCAATAACCTTTGTAAGTATCGCAACTCCTTGCTCAATGAACTTAGGGAGATACAATACTATCAAATTAACCATAGTATCTATTACTGTAGTAATTGTAGTTAGTAACATTGGAAACATTGAGTTTATCCCTTGCACTATCGTAGGCAGAAAACGAGCTGCAGTGATTAGAAGTCCTGGGAGACCTCCCACAAGCATAGCTATTAGAGATGGGATAATATTCATAAAGATTTGTCCTAGTTGTGAAGTATCTCCACCTAGAGCGAGCCTTATTGCTTCCACCATAGAGGTAACAGTAGTACGGATAGCCATTACTGCATTTCCCATAAGTAGAGCTGCATTCTGGAAGCCTACAGGCAAGTGAGTTATCCAGTCATTCATAACGTCTCCTACTGCAATGACACTCCATATATACTTCCCTAAGTTTGCTATAGTTTGTCCAAAGCTATTAAGAGCCACCATAGCAGGAGTTAGAGCAGTTGCTATTCCTTGTATAGGAGCAGGTAAGTTAGATATTACATCTGCAAAGCTATCTCCTGTTATGAGTACATAGCTAAGATACTTCCCTAGAGCAAATGTAGCTTGTCCAAAGTTATTGATAGCTATCATTGCAGGAGCTAATGCAGTTGCTATTCCCTGGATAGGAGCAGGCAAATTAGATATTACATCTTTGAAGCTGTCACCTGTAAGAAGTACATAGCCAAGATATTTCCCTAGCTCCATAGCTAATGCTCCAAACTGTTTCAAACCTGCAAGTGTAGCTACTAAGGCTTTTCCTCCAAGGTCCATCAAAGAGGCGGTCCATTGCTTAATGACTGCAATTACTCCTAAAACTCCATTTCTAAATGTTTCACTAGTTTTCCACAAGTGAGTAAACCCTACTACTAGTCCGGCTATTGCTGCAGCTAATATCCATGCAGGAGCAGACATCATAGAGAACCCTGTAATGATTGGCATAATGACAGGTTTAATAGCAAACAAGATAGCTCTTAACCCTTTAAAGTATCCAATCCCTAGAGCTAAAGGTGCTAGAATTACCATCAAGGCAGGAACAAGCATCATCATTCCTTGTATAAACTTAGCTAATACAGGATGAGCTTCATTGAATTGGATAACCATCTCAGCTAGTTTAGCAATAAAGTTATACATAGGAGTCATAACAGAAGCGAACGCTTGAACCATTGGCTCAAATGCTTTAGCTAACTTTTCTAACATGTTATTGAAGGCTTCAGCGTACTTTGTATTTTCTTCCATAGCTCTCCCGTGTAGAGCTCCGTAGAACTTAGTTGCAGCAGCAGCAGCCACTCCAAAGATAATAGGGAGAGCCATCATCTGAGTCCCCAGGTCTCGAATAAAGTCATTGTATTGCTTAACAGAAGCGTTTGCTCCTAAGAACTCCAGAGCTAACTGCTGAGGACTACCAGAACGAGCTAATCTATCTAGAGAGTCTACTGCTGTCAGAGCTAGCCTACTAGTGTTATATAGAGGATTATTCATTGTAGTGAGGTTATTCTGAAAACGTGAAGCTGTAGAGCTTGCGTTATTGAGTGTCCCTATTGTCTGATAGATACTCATTAGAGCCATTCTATTTCCGTTTATAGCTTGATCGTTTGCTGCCTTCTGAGCTGCTCCTAACTCATTGATTCGAGCAATCATGTCATCTACAGAGCCAGTATAAGAACCTGCGGATTGCATCAACTCAAAGTATCCGTATTGCGCCTCTATTTGAGCCTCACGAGCTCCAGACATACCAGCCTTCATTTGATGCTGATAAGCTTTCATTTCATTCATCATTGCCATATGAGCGTCAGATACTTGAGTATATCCTCTTGTAATATCGCTATTCATACGAGCAAAGTCTGACCCAAAGGACTGAGTAATCTCTCTAGAGTTGTTTCCCATATTGGACCCGATACGATTAATCTCATTGTTGATTTCTGTAACTTCTGTACGTGTAATACTGCTGAGTCTGTCTATCTCTGCCTGGTATTCACTATTGAGCTGGGACACAATAGACTGTATGTTTGCTCCAATACGGATAAGCTCCTCATTTACTTGTGTAACCTCTCCTCGTACATCGCTATCAAGAGGGTTAAATCCATCATCAAATAACCTACGAGCGGCTTGTCCTATTGTGGTCATGTCTGCCCCGATTTCTCTGAGTTGAGCATTCACATCTGCTACGTTCGAACCTACATTACTACCTATATTACTTAGTTGTTCATTTATATCATTTACATTTGAGCTTACATTCCCTCCAAGATTGTTTATCTCTGAATTGAAAGCGTCTCGTATAGTCCGAGCTACTGAGCCCATATTAGAGCCCATTCTTCCTAGCTCTCTATTAATTCTCTCTACGTCGCTACGTATATTGGAATTGTCTATTCGGGCATCTATCTTTACACTTCCGTCAGCCATTTATATTCACGCTCCTTGTCTAATTTAAAGAGTCTCCAGGAGCCCTACTACGAGGTCTTAATTAATAGCCTTATTCTCTTGAGCTAGTTGCTTACGTGCTTCTTTATAACGTCTCATGCGGTCCTCATAAGCTTTCAACTCTCTAGCCTCTCTCATGGCCTTCGCTTGAGGTAGCTCATAAAAAGCTTTTTTCTTCTTAATATCTTTCACTTGGTCCGCATTATCCTTATTCTTCTTAGGGACCTCACAAGTGCGGTACTTAATAGCAGTCTTCATAGGTGTCTCTTCTGATAAGTTATTGAATAGAGCTAAGAACTCATTCCAGAGTAGCTTTCCTTGCTGCTCGATTAGATTAATCTTGTAATCATACAAAAATGACGAGAAAATCCGTTCAGCGTCTATAGTGAAGTCAACTATAGGAACCTCTTGGAATGTCTCGTCCTCTTCAGATCCGTCTATGGAGTTATCCTTATTGGTCATCTCATTGACTCTCTCTGTATTCTCTAAGTCAATATTAAGCTTAGCTTTGAAGATATCAACGAGAAGTTTATTCTGCTGTTCTCCGTTAAGCTGAGCTAGTAAGCTGCGTTCTACTACAAGCATATTGAGTGCTACTGGAAGCTTAGCATTGTCAGAAACCTTCTTGTCATCAAACAACTGAAACATAACTAGTATGTTGTCATAGGAGAGATTGAGCTCAATGTCAACACCATGCCAATGGAATCTATCTACGTTTCTCTCTGTAAGAGTAAATTTAGGTTTCATATTAGCTCGCCTTACTTCTTAGAGTTGATTAAGTATTCGTCTAATAAGCTTCCAGCTTTGCTTCGTAGTTCTTCCTCTACAATCTTAGTTAAGTAGTCGATTAAGCTAACAAGATTCATTAGAGATCGTCCTGCTTTCTCATATAACTCCTCAAACGTATCAGCTCCTAGGAATAGTTCGATAGCTTCTTTCATAAGTTCACGCTGTTTAAGATTCATAGCACGTAACTTTTCAGTAGTAGCTTCTCGGATATCTAATGCAGCATCTTGAAGCTCTTTTGCTTTCTTCTCATAAGATACGAACCCTCCTTGATAAGTAATCATTGAATCATCATCGAAGTTCACCTTGTATAGTGTTCCTGCTACATCAATCTCTTTGTAAGTTTTCTCGAAAGTAAATTGTAAAGTTGTCATTATGGTTATCTCCCTTTGGTTTTATATTGGTCCCCGTCGAGACAATTTTTAATTTATTCGAATAAGTTAAAAACATATTTTGTACTATTTTTATCACTCTAAAAAAGCTACCACTGATGAGGGAACCTATAAAAGCTCCCTCTCAATGTAGATAGCATGAACGGAAGAGAAATGCAGAACTATTAAGCTGCGCCTTTTTCTGTAAATTCTGGAGCTCCGTCAAAGGAAATATTAAACTCAATCTCACCCTTGCTATTCGCATCTCCTCCGGGAACTTTGATCTCTGAGATAGTTGAAGGGCCTTCCCATTTGTCACCGTTTGGCTCAGTCACTCTAAAGTCAGTCTTACGAGCGTCTCCAATTTGGTTAACTTTCTTAAAGATAAAGTCTTGAGCCTGATCGCCATAAGAACGATGACCTTCAAAGGAATAACTCATCATGAAACCAATAACAGAACGCTCAGAAGCGCCTCCACCATCATAGTAGTAGTCCTCTTCTACTTCCTCGTTATTATCGGGATCTACTGACTTGATGCCTTTAGCAATAACAGCCCACTTAGGAGTAGCCGCTGTTCCCACATTGATCTCAAATTTATAAAGATGGTTCAATAGATATGCCATATATTAATTACCTCCTATTTCTAATTCCGCAGAAAAAAGTGCGGTGTATATATACTCGTTTGCTGCTGTCTTCTCAACAAAAGAAGGTTCAACATATACATTGAGCCTTCTTAGTGTGTATGAATTGTCAACTGCGTTAAAAGTACGCCTTTGTACATTGTTTAACTCTCTTGTCATTGCTTCAATCGCATTCGTTACTTCTAATTGGTTATCGCTTTTAACGAGCAATTGGAATTGTTTATTGATGATTTCACCTTCGTAATATTGCTCTCCTAGCGCTGAAGGAATCATTCTAATAGCAATACTTTTTCGTGGTGTATCATTTACTCCTATATCCAATAAATCGGCTTTTATAGGAGCAAATAGGATATTCGGCTGCAAAGTAGTGGTTAAATGCTTCTTGACCGATTCAATTAGCCATATCATGTTTGTCCTCCTATAAGTTCCGTTTAATCTCGTTTTCTACGATTCTTGCCCAATCCATCACATGTCTAGCTTTTGCTTCTTCAAACCATAAACCTTGGGCATTAGGGTTGACATCTTGTGAGAAATTGTACTGGGGATTGTAATACACTCTTCTTGCATATGGAGTGTTCCATTCTATATGACCTTCTCCAGGCCTACTAAAACGAATAGACGAACGTTCTAATTCACCTGTATCTTTTAGTATATAAAAGTTACTGTCTTTCAACACCTGCTGATCTAATGCAAATTGTGCTTTTTCAGTAGCTTCAATGACTTTACCCTCAATTACAGATGTATCGATTCTAATGTTTAATCGAATCATACAAGCACCACCTCCACATGATGGAGAGTGCTTCTATCATAAAAGTCACTTACTTTGCTAACGGTCATTTCTTTTCCGTTAAATATGATTTTAGATTTCTCTTTGAAAGTAACAGGTGTCGAATGCACTACGTCATGAAATAGTAAAGTTTGCATTACAGTACTGTCGCCATTCCCATTAGATACAAATGTCTTTTTAGGTTCAATTCGAACCCTTTCAATCGTTACAGAAGGCGCATAGTTATCACTACCACCCCATGTATCATCCTCACCCCTATACTCCAAATACTCGACTGTATGGATTAACAATGAACGTCTTATTGGTTTAGCCATGCACACACACGCCTGCATATAGCAACCCAGTCGGTCTAAGGAATTTAGGTACCGTGATTGCATACTGTGTATAAAAACTAGGTGCATCGTCTGCCCCTGCACTCATTCCATTCTCTGAATAAGAACCTACGGAAAATCCTCCACCACCTTCACTTACAGTTGCGGAAGTCTCTCCATTAATCGCCAAAAACTCAACTTGAGCAGCAGTTGCTTTCTTTACCTGCTTTTTAATAAAAGGTGCCAACTTATCAAAGTCGACGCCTTCTAATTTGTAATTAATAACATCATCAATTTGGTCACTAGCACGAGCAATAAGACGTTCTAATAACGCTGCATCAGATACCGGAGTACCTTTGTATTCGTTATTGTAGTAATCAGCATCTATATATGCCATATGATCACCTACTTAGTAGCGGATTTTTTCGGCACTTTTAGATCGGCTAATTCCGCCTCTAGTTCGCCGATTTTGTCGAGCGCTTTGTTGTGCTCTGCTACAGAGATGTTACGCCCTCCAGTAGCACGCTTGATAATCTTGCCATCTTCGTTAATCTGGTCGAAACCATCATTCAGATAGCTTGATAAGAAGTCTTTTTCAATGTTTAATACTTTATTCAATCGTTGTACTTTTACTGTGTTACTCATTTAACACCATTCCTTTCATAATAAAAAGAGAAGCTATAAAAGCCTCTCTTTAAGGTGTAGTTGTAATATTGAATTTCACGCCATCAACTTTAGCACCTAAGATAAATACATCCCAGTATTTGCGTTCGTAGTAAAAATATTTACCTCGAGTTGATGCGCTCGGAGATTCTAAATCAACAAACTCATATTGTTGCGGCGATACTACTGAAAGCGGATGAATTAAGATCATGTTGATTTGTTTTGCAGCAGCATCTGGAACAGCACCATTTGTAAAGTTGTAAGCAGTTTTCATACGTGAAGAAGGAACAGAAACGATGTCCACGTCATCTAAAGAGCTAATACCTCGTGCTACATCATTTTCACTTCGTCCTTTGATGTCAAGATCACGTTGAATTCCTTCTGCTTCTTTTAATAACTTTTTAATAGCAGGAGTTACATAAAGAATACGTCCTGTTTGTGGAACTTCAGCTTCGTCCATTTCGAACATTAACTGGTCGAATACACCTAAAATGTTTGCAACAGTAAGTGCAGTTGAATCTGCTACCTTACCTGCTCCAGTGTATTCAGCATATAATTTTGAAGCCATATATTTGTCATGTTCTGGAATCGCTTCTTCTTCATTGAATACACGAGTGATATTCGCAATAGTTACAGCCATGTTTGTTTCGTCAACGTCTACTGGATCAACTAAAGTGCTGAATTCGCGGTCATGACCTAGAGTTTTTGGTTCGAATGAGTTATCAACGCGGCGTGTGTAACCTCCGACAACATCTCGGTTAACGTCTGTATATCCACCTACTTTAATACGTGGAATCATGATTGTTTTCGCACCTGTCCATTTTACGATCTTGTTGTTTGGTGTAGAGTATAATGCACCGAATGATAAACCATTTGAAAACTTTTGAATAAGTGCCTGTTGATATTGTGAAGCATAATTTAATGTAGCCATTAATAAATCACTCCTAATTTTTGTTTTAATTAAATCTATTTAAACGCCGCAGCCCATTGTTCTGCTTCAGTCAGTGTTTTCTTTTGATGTTGACCAGTTGTAAATGTAGGTTTTGGAGTTCCTGGTGGTTCTTCCACTACACCTTTAAAATGCGGGAACTCTTCTACTACCATTTCAATAGCTTTCGTAATATCTACATCATCGCTTACCTTTGTTTTTGCTAGAGTAATAACAGCATTTAAGTTCTTTTCTTCTGTAATGCCTGATTTAATCGCAGCATTTTCTGCTTGCAAATTAAAAAGAGACTCATCTTTTTCTTGTAACTGAGTCTCAAAGGCTGTTAACTTTTCATTTGTCTTTTCTTGCTCTGTTTTCTGTGATTCTTGATGAGCATTCCAATCACTCACGGTTTGTTTCAACTGATCTAAATTCTCTACACCGAGTTTCTTTAAGAACGCTGCTTCCTGCTTTTGTTTCGCTTCATCCATCTGCTCTTGTGTAAAAGTAACTGGTGGTTGTGCAGCTGGTTCTTGATTTGTTGGCGGTGTAGTTTCTGGTGTCGCTACACTTGGATCACCTCCTTCCGGTGCAGCTGGCGGATTGTCTCCTCCTTCAGAGAAGAACTGCATTCCTTTTACTCGTAATCTAAATGGTTTTAACATTATGATTCCTCCTAAATAATTTGTTCTCGGTTATATTGACGCTTACGCTTCGTCTGATTAATGAATTCCCTCATAGCAGATTGACGTTGGGATACCTTATTCTTCGCTTCCTTAACGCCTTCTGCATCGCCTAACGCTTCCATAACCTTTACTTCCTTCTTCGCTTTTCTAATCTGCCGTTCCAGGCGTCTTTGCTGCTGACTTTGCTTGTAAATCCTGCGATTCTCTTCTACATCCGCATAAGGGAAATACCGCTGAGTTGATTGCCCTTCAATGTACGGATAACGAATATGCGAGCAATTTATACCGAATAGCCCATCAGGTTCACCATAGCTTGTACTACTTAACGGCTTATATTTAGGATGTTTACCACTCAAACTATAAATCTCCCCTTGATCTTCGAAGCATTTCGGCCTCGCTCCTGGATAACTAGACACTACGCATAAATCCACGTTGTATTCCTTCATTCGCTCATCTTGCATGCCATTTGCCACATTTTGACTCGTTGACCTTGCTACCATGCTTACATATCCCTCGACACCCCATCGTCTTCCTCTCTTATCAATCAGAGCAGGGATCCCACGTTGAGTCCATTCAGAAACAGTCTGTCTTAGCGCCTGTTGCGCCGTTATGACATCACCAAGAACTTTACCTACTGTTTTATTTAAGATGTCTAGATAAACCTGTTGAGACTGTTTGAGCATAGTAGTATTTACAAGATTAAATGTTTCTAAAGCTTGGCGCTCATAAGCATTAAGGATTCCTATTAGCGCTGCACTTGTATACATCGCTGGCGCGGCAACTAAACTTCCTGCTTGCACTGCTTCTAAATACAACGCTTCATGTTGTTCCACTGCTGTAAATCCAGCCGCTTCTAACATCTTTCGTACTTCCTCTGACGTTTTACCACTATAACGAGCAATTGTATCCATTTGTTGCTGATTTAACTTACCAAGCTTATTCAACTGGACTATGCGCCAATGCTGATACTCTGTGAAATCCTCAGCAGTTAATAGCAGTTCCATGTCATACTTAAGAATTCTGGCCATGTTTAAAAACAACTCTTCTTCAATCGCATTGTAGATATCCACTACAAACATAGAGAGTTGCTGCAATATATTAGGAGGAAGAGCCATTATCCTTCATCTCCTGGCTTAGTATTCTGTTGTTTATTGTTCATACCAAAGAAATCAACATTTTCTGGCATAACCATTTTATTCTCATTTTGGATCTCTTCTACGATTTTCTTCGCTTCTTCTTCAGAAACACCGTGTATCTTCATGATTGCTAACTTTTTAGTCGTTAAGCCATTCATAACAAGTGTAACTTGCTTATTAATCTCTGCTGTTTGGTCTTCTGCAATAGAATCATCAAAGGTAACAGTAACTTCATAGTCATCTGTACTCTCAAATTCATCGTATAGAGCAGCAATTTCGATAATGATATCAACTAAATCACGGATACCATCTTCAATAATCGTTTCGTGTGACTGCTTTGTTCTGAATGTCTTGGAATTTTCACTTACAACCTCTGTTGCAGTCTTAACTCCTTGTCCATCAAAACTAAATGCTCCAGCAGAGAAGCCAACCTGCATCGATACATAGTTTAAAAGAGCATTAATAGCAGCAGTATGTTCTTCAACGCGCAATTCAACAGATATATCTTGGATATTCTGTGCTCCATCATCGAATTTCATCGCTTCGTATACTTCGTCAGTTGAATCAAAATACCTATGCGACATACCTGTTTGTGGATCTATGACAGTTTTTATCGCTGAAGTCGGTACAATAATACGCTTCTTACCTAACACGAACTCACGCTGGAAGCTATCGAATGCGATATCAAGTGATTTCAACGTACCTAATGCATTAGCGTAGATAGAAATACCAAGTGGTGAGCTTAAATCCAAGTTATTCGCTGTATTCGACTTGAAGTAAACAAACGTCGGTTTAGATAAGTTTTCAATACGCACTTCTTCTTCCAAGTCAGGGTATAGTGTAGATAAAGAAACTTTTACACCTAAGTCTTCTTGGTTTTTACTTTCGTATAACTCGTTCTTAATTACATACTCTTTGCCTTCTACCAAGTGCCATTCGAGTAAAGTGTATTTCTTATCACCTTTAGATATTTCATTTACAAATACACCTTCAGTGATATGCTTGTTATCCCACGCAATAGGAATAAAGCAGTCTGCTGTGACATAGGAAAGCTTAATACCTTCATCCCAGTAAACCTTGATTACCATTCCACCTAATGCGAATGTGTACTCTAGGTACCTCTGAAACTCTTTAATGAAGTTATTTTCATCCAGGACATTCTTAATATTCTCTGAAAGAGCGTCATCTGAGATATTGATTGAGCACTTCTCATTAAAGATAAGAGCAGCCATTTCTTGCGAGATAACTTTCGCCATGTTTAGTGATGCCATCTTCCTACTCTTCTGCCCTTCAATCGTATGATACTTAATGTTATGCCAATCGTCATAATGACCGCTATATAACGCTTTCCACATGTCGATATGCTTGTAGGATTCCTCATTGATAGGTATCTCTTTTTTATCAGATATCTTCTTAATTTCTTTGATTAGTCCCAATTTATATAGCCACCCCCTCACTTTTGCAACGATGTTACCAAACAAGCTCTCACCGCCTTATTTTACGTATTGTTTATAGAAGTAATTGTTTGCGTATCTGCATTCATCTAGCGCATGGTTATAAGCATCTATTGGTTCACCATTATCCAAGCGGACATACATACCGATTTCTTTTAAGAAGTTATAGTGGTCGTATTCATCACACTCAACAAGTAAAAATTGTTTGTTAGTAATAGCGTTTTGTAACCGCTCAATACCAACTTCTTTACCTTTACTTGAACCTTTAATATCGCGAGCATTATTGTCAGCGGCAGTTGTTTGAATACCAATCAAGTGTAATTCTTCCCTTAGTGACTTACACGCAGGGTCGACAAACACCTCGCTATACTGCATTTCAAACTTCTTAACGCACCATTCAATGAACTGCTTAATCTCTTTGGCGTAAATGGACATTGCTTTAACTTGCCCTGTATCTTTACCACTATGATAGTAATTAGCCATACGCAACAGTCTGAATTTATCTTCATAACGAACCACAATGTTACAGCTGCATGAAGTAGCATCAGATTGACCACCATCAGCAGTAAAATACATTTCGTATCTTTGACCACGAACAGCAGGGAGTATGTTCTTTTTCATATCAAACATTGAATAGATAACACCCTGTGGCATAACCCTTCTGCCGAACCAATCTCGTTCCAGCAAGTACGGATTCTTTGAAAGAATCTCGTGTATTTCCTGCTTCCTCTTCTCGGTAAGAATTGGATTATCATCAGGAGTCCAATGAGTCCATCGTGTATTTTGTACATCAAATACTTCTGATATAACCGGATGGTTAGGAGCAGGTGGGTTTAAATCTGCTAAATGGTAACGGTCTTGTGCAGCAAAGGTACGACGGAAACATTCTTGGATCATGCCCATGTTAAGTAAGTTAATCTCACAAAACACAACACTACCAAGCGACATACCCGTTATAGCGCCGACACTGTTACTCTTTCCCGCGCCTTTGTAATAGACACGTTTAATGCCGTTTGGCGTGTGTATTTCCAAATGCGAACCACGCTCATCATGCTTAATATCGGCTAGGTTTCCAAATATATTTTGCAATCCAGTTCCATCACCATCGATAAACAGTCGGTGCGCCTGCTCTTGGTTATAAGCTACAATTAAATGGTTTGTATCTCTCGTCCACGTCAAATAATCAGCATAGCGAAAGTGCCCTGCTGTTGTTTTCCCTGAACGTGGTGTTCCTTCCAAAACATCAAAAGTGTAATTATATGGTCTATAGATAACTTCTAACTGTTTAGGGGAAAACTTAATCGCTGTTTTGCTCATATTGTTTACGCCCTTCTATTAATGCATCGAGTAATGAAGTATCTTTCTTTTGACCTTTGAGTTTCGCAGCGCGTTCTTTAGCAAAGTCAGTATCAGCTTTGATTTTCTCAATCTGTACTTTTTGCATTTCTTGTTGCATTCGGTGTCGTTCTGCTTCAATCTGATGTTTAAATGTATCTGGAACCAATTCAAAGTACTGAGCTAATTTATCCAAAGCTTTCATCTTGTCAGCAAGCTTAACGGATATCCCATCTCTACCTTGCTTCACTTCAGTAATGATTGAACCATCTACCATATCAGCCTCATATAGATCAACAAAGTTCACTATCCTTGTTTCCTCGTTACCTTCATCATCTTTAACTATTACTTCTCTTTGTCCAAAATTAAGATAGTTAGTAATATCAGCAAAAGCAATCTTAATGTACTCTTTCAACACATCCATCGCTTCCACAAATACATTTTCAACTAACTCACCTTTAAGCTCCTTTATATAGGAAGAAACTCGTTCACGTCGTAATAATCGACTACTCTGTACATGAGCGCTCTCTTTGGCATATCCGCTCTTGATTGCAGCTTGTGTACCATTGAAGTACTTCACGTAATATAAACAAAAGAGCCGTTCCTTTTCAGTCAGCTCTTCATCTTCTAAAATCTCTTTTAGTTTCTCTTTTGTTTTAGGATTTTTAACATTAGTAACGCTCCTTTTCGCAATAGTAACGTTACCATTCATTTGTTCATCCCATTTATCTTGTGATTTCCACTTTCTGATTTGCGAAGGCTTGAGATTTAACTCAGCTGCAATATCAATTAATGGTTTCTCACCTTTACTTGCTTTGTACATTTCAAACGCTTTATCACGATCTGGGCTTCTTTGCCTAGCCATATTCACCACCTCGCGGTAATTCCTTTTGTATTATATTTTAAATCCATTTATTTTAATGTATAATTATATAAAAAGTCATAACTTTTAGAATTGAGGTGACCATTATGAAAAGTTTTGGTACTTTAGCATGCTCTGCTTTCTTTTCAGCAATGGTGATGTTGTATAATGTCCAATCCTTTTATAATAAATTCACAGCAGGAAATACATATTATTGGGTAAATGGTATCCTAGCTGCTGGATTTCTTATATCCTTTATCATCGACATAAAAGATATCATCAAGAAAAACTACAAAACTTCTGAATCGAATTAAGGAGCCTATAATGGCTCCTTTTTCTATGCAAAACAAAAAAAGCAGCGGATTCGCTACTTTAAGGTTCAACTATCTCCCACGTTACTCCATGAATAATTAAGTCTCGTGGTTTCTTTTTTACTTCAGCTAATATCTGTCCTTCAGGAAATGGTTCTTTAGTTTTAGTGATACTTGTACAACCAGCTTCTTCTAATACATTGTTGATTGGATGTTCAGCATATCGATTGAACCTATTAGATACATCACATATCATTTTCACTATCATACTCTCATCCCCTTTTTCTTCCAGAATAACACAAAAAGAATCTTATTTTCCCACACCACTACCGAATGTAAACTTTTACCCATTAGTTTACATTCAAAACATTGATTTTATTGAATTCATAGCGTTTTAGCTGTTTTAACAAAAAACAATAAAAAAGTATACATTCAAATCATTGTTTTTAAAGGGATTGTGAAACCGCCCTGCATTTTGTTAACTATCTCTATTTTTGTTCGTTGAGTTGTTTGTTTTGTTACCCCCTTATCATCCATTATCGCGTTCGACTGCTCCATTTCCTTCAATACTGACTCATCTCACCAATCCGATATCCGAAGTAAATCACCAATAAAGTAAAAAGCGTACCTACAAGATATCCTGTAAGTCCTCCTAACCAAAACATCCCATCACTTCCTTCGCAAAATAAAATAAGACGCTAAACCGATCACGGCAGCGCCTACGATAATTGCTATTGGTTTAATCATTAACAAGTATATCTGGACCCTTCTTCAACATATACGCGAAACCTGAAATAAATACGATACTAAATATAATAATGGAAGACCACATATTAAAATGAAATTCTTTACCTACAACTAAATAATAGATGTTATGGACCAAGAAATTAGCACCTATGATAATTCCGCCTAACATTGAACTAATTACAAGGCTGATTAAATAAAATTTGAACTTCTGAAACATTTCCCCTCTACTCCTTTTCTAAAATCAACTTTATTTAGGTAGTTTTAGAAAATTATACCATTTGTTTCCCGGATATTCTTAAACCTATAATTTAATTAAGGTTATTTTAAGGAAGGATTGTCTATTCAAATGTCCATTTTGTTCAAAATAAAAAGAGCACCCGTTTCCGCGAGCGCCCTTTAAAGGATTATGAGAACCATTAACTTTCGTTAATGAGGTACAAGCAGTATATGCTTGTCCTATTCAAATCGTGCATAAAAAGAGAGCATCCACATCAGTAGATGCCCGAATGTGTAGGAGTTTTCAATGAGTATCGAATAGGACCTGAGAGAGGTTGTCCTACACTACAATATATGCTTGTCCATCTCAAAAGGTGCAATAAAAAAAGCACCCTTGTCCAGGCGCTAATAATACACATTGAGGTAACCAGCATGTTAGAGAAGACCTTTCTGTATCATTATATGATGTTCAATCCTAACTATACCTAATACAACCTTTAAAGATGCTTATTATGTAATTTCCATATAACAACGAAAAAAGCAACCGTTATGGATGCTTTTAAATCTTTTCTATAACATAAACCATTGTCTTTCTTGATGGTACATGATAAGAGTAACCTTCATTTCTATGAACGTATATTTCATATTTACCCATCACTTGAAATCTTTCTGTTTCAGATTCACCGAATTTTGATACAGAATCGCATAAAATCGTTAATTCTTTTCTATTATTGCATAACAAATTAGAAATTTGTTTTTCGGTATATATTCCTCCAATCGCTAATTCTTTCAACATTTCTACGTATTGCATAATTTCTCCACCTTTCCCAATCTATTTATTCAACAAAAACCATAATTATCCTTTTGTTCAAATAAATAAGAAGCTATCACCGAAGTGACAGCTTTCCAAAGGGATAGGAGAGGAACATTCACGAAAGGGGAATTTCGAAATGAATCAATTCAAGAATAAGATTACCCTCATTCTTTTCTCGATCACCGCAATTATCATCTAAGCTACGCGCTTTACGTCAGTGACCGAGAAAAGAGCGAAAGCTCTCCTCGTTTTACGTCCGTAGACAACATTTTCAACCCATGAAAATGATTTGTATCAAGAAGTTTCCGCTTCTTGCGTGAGCTAACGCGTTTTCAAGGGGACGGAGGGGATGGTTCCGCCGCATTAGCTCAAACAAAGAGCGGAAGCTCTCTGCCTAGTGAAGATTCGCAGTAATCACTAGAAAGTGTAATGCGCTCAAAATAACGATGCATTATTGTTCTTATTACTTTGGTTTTGAAATGTGCCGGGAACGTGATGGTCATTCAATCAAATGAACCACCCCATTCCATTTTCAAATGTAGAAATCATGAAATAGACATCTTGCAAGACGGTGGTCGTGTGCACCTCTCACTACTAATAGTATATCAGCGATTAATCAAGAGCAGTGTTGCACAGATGTAGCATGATTGTAGCATTTGTTCATTTTACTACTTACTCGTCTAATGTGTTGATAGCTATAACCTAGCTCACTAGCAATCTGCTTTAAATTGAACCCCATCACATCACGCAAATATATAATTTGTTGTTCTAGCCCTTTCTTTTTACTCATAACAAACTGCGCTTCTCCCAGTAATACCTTCTTATCTGCAATTCGTTCTTTTAGTCTTTCTGATTTCTCCATAATACGATCATGGCGTCCTGCAATCTCATCTAACGCTAAAGGAATCTGTCCACCTGTCACACGATCTTTGCTGTAATCAGTTACCCCATTAAATTTAGGAGCATTCATATGCATATTTTTAATCAAGTATTTGTGCTCTAATTTCAAATCCTTTAATTCAATCTCCATTAATTCGATTTCTTCGCCTAAGTTTTGATAAATGTTTGTCATGGTAAATCCCCCTATTTCAATTTTGTTATTTTTAATTCACATTAGGTATGTGAAATTTTAATATCCATCTGTTGAATAAGGGAACAACACTTACAATACAGCCCCCACCACACTGTGAAGCATTGTTCCGTTATCCATTTAAACTGCTAATTCATCTACATATCGTAAGTAATCAACTGGCGCTCTTTCCGTCTGATCTACTAAATATCCATAAATATCAAAGTCCGCTCTTGGTATAGACTTCTTGCCATTTGGTTGATGAGACATCCTTACATAAGACTGAATTACTGATGCCGGTACAAGAAACACTGTATGATCCTTACTGAATTCTATAAGGAAGAAACACACCGCTCCCATCTTCTCAGCTTTCTCCAGGTAATCTAACTGGTGCCGCGCAATGTTACTTAAATCAAATCGTGTAAGACTCTGTGTTGACTTTGCTTCAAACGCAACAGCTCGTCCTTTGTACACACCGTCATAGTCCACCGTGCTTTTAGATTCGTAGAATCCATTTGTCACTTGGCTCCCTCTACTCTTTAACACCTTCACAGGAGTCGGGCGCTTGTTTATAAGCGCCACTCCCTCCCTTTGGTACATTTCATTCGATAGATTGATAAGCATCTCAAATGCCATTCCTCGGTTTCCTAAGCCCATTGTTATTCCTCGCTTTCTATTCAAATGATTATTTTGTTCAAATTCTGGATAAATGTTAATATTCTTCATAAAGGAGGTCTACTGATGAAAAAGATTTTTTCAGTTATTTTCATAGCAATTTTCCTTTTAATAATTTTTTATTTTGTTGGTATTTCACTTTTTTGGAACCAGCCATAAGTTAAAATAAATAATAAATTACCACTATGATTATTTAATAAATCTTCCGTCAATACTGTAGATGACACTAGGTTTTCTCCTTGTTCCCCCTTGGAGGCTGAGCAGTTAGCTTTTGCTAGCTGCTCTTTTTGTTGTTTGAATAAAATTCAAAACCTCGAGCATACTATGCTTGCATCCAGATTCTCGCCTGTGATGTTAGGATTTTTCCCTTTCCCCAAGAGCCAGCAGTTAGCTTTTGCTAGCTGCTTATTTCTTTGAATAAGTTTCCAAATTTGGTACATAATACAGATAAGTTGTTTATCAACTTTGACATTTTTCCATATAGAATGTCACATTAAAGTCTTCACCAGACATGAGGGTAGTTAGCTTTTGCTAACTGCTCTTTTACTTATTCCATGTAATACCCTTGTTCTTTTACCTTTTTCCATTTATCAGTATCAAAGATTTGTTCTACATTACGTTTCTGACCATAGCAATTAGTAACCAATTCTACTCTTACGAACTTTTTATCGTACCTTTTTGTCCATTCCTCATTGTATGGTTCCTCACTGATCACTTCTTCGATGTATTGCTCTAATAAATTCATATCCATTCCCCTTTTCTGCAAAATGAAATTTTTATTAAGTTCTTACTCATCCTTTAGCCCACATTGCTTCATGGCTTCTTTTCTAACCTTTGTAGCTAACTTTCTATCTTCATCACTTAAATGAGCGAAATTTGTAGATCTGATGTAGTAAAACCATTCGTATATTTGAAGTAATTCATTTTTATTTAATTTCATTCCTCATCCCCCTCAAGTTCCGTAACAGTTAAGTAATTCTTAGGATTCTTTCTTTCGGACAATCTCCTTTGATATGCCTGTGTTGTGTAAAAGTATACTGCTTCAGGAAACACGCCCATATGCTGAGCGCACTCCTGGATTGTCCCGATACATATGAGCGATTCACCTTTATAAACGGCATATTCCTTTAGGTTCACTATTCAACTCCCCTTTGCTCTAAAATAGCGTTTTTGTTAAAAATTCACTGTGACTCACTTCGTTTATGGTATAATCTGTATAATTCATTTCTCAAGAAAGGATAAAGTAATGAGAAAATACTTCGGTTTCATTTCAATGCTTTTAACTTCAATCTTATTTTTCAGTTCATTTTCTAGGTATGTGCACTTTGATTTTTTAACTGGTATTTTTATACTATCTATCTCAATTGTTTTAGCTATTCTTGCTCCGAAAGGAGATACAGCGAAAAAAATTACTTTTGCTATGTTAATAATTTTAGGTATTTTAATTGCTTGTGCATTAATTATTGGTGCTATTATTGGCGCTGGAATGGCTGAAACACATTTGAATAATCACAATCCTCCCAAATAACGCTGCTTTTGTTAAAGTTTTATTGACTCACTTAATTTGACTGGAGCCGTATGATAAATAACTTCCTCACATTCACCTAAAGTGTTCATGACCACATTTCTTACATATTTAATTTCCGAAACACAATTTGCGCATTCTGTTGTGGATAATGTCGGTATCGTTGCCGCTTCTTCAGGGCTCCATTTCAGATTCGTAATTCTAGAACGAAATGTGCGATATAAAATACCATTCTTTTCTGCAATCTTCCATTGTTCTGAATATCTTTCTTTCATACTTACAAACAATGGTTCTGTAATCGCTTTTTCTACAGTCCATCCTTGAATATTTATCCGCTGATAGACTGTGCTCTTACTGATTCCGTTCTTTTCAGCAATTTCATATTGATCCCATGTTGGTAATGGATTATATTCCATAGCCATTCCCCTCCTAATCAAGATTCATTATTTCCGCTAACGATCTATCTGAAATGTAAGTGTTAATAATCTCGATACGGCCGTACTTTGCTTTAGCCATTCCTACGGCTTCGCTCTCTGACTTCGCTTCAAACCAACGAAGCTTCCATTTCTTGTTCTTGTCGTAAAACTCTATTGAGTACGTTATGACGCCTGTATCACGCTGCAAGAACCGATCCACAGTACTCTTTGCTGAATAATCGAAACTTCCCGCTACATCCTCAAATGTTAGCTGCTTCATGCCCCTACGCCTAATTTCTCTTGCATCTGCATTTGATAAGCTATTTCCAACCTTGCCATTACTTCCTCGCGCTTTCTATCGACTTCCTCAGGTGTCCGATTCCCTGCCGAGCAAATACATGGCGCAAATTGATAACAGCCGTTCCCTTGGTCGTTCCTAATTACTCCCGTTCCTTCACATGCACACATCTTAATTCCCCCTCTTGAAGTTTCGTAATCTATAATTATCGCCAAACATTTCTAGCATTTCTGCGTTCTCCATCATTCTGCTAAAATCACGTTCTCCGTACATTTCTGCTAAATGGCCAACATTGAAATTCGTTGTAAATAAAGTACTTTTTCCTATTCGGCTATCTACAATTTCATTTGTCTTCGTTTGCTTCCAAGTAACGCCTTCTTTATCTTTTTCAGTAAACTCCGCTCCGAAATCATCGATAATAAGAACATCTACTTTAGCAAGGAGAGACATAAGCTTGTCCTCTGTTAATTCGCTGTTTTTGTTCCATGTAGACTTAATTTTGGTAAACAACTTATTCATTTGAATGAACATTGCGCTATATCCACGTTTCATTAATTCCTTTGTAGCAGCCACGCACAAATGACTTTTTCCTACCCCGTAATCTCCTGTAATAATCATGCTTGTTGGATCCTCTTTGCTGTATGTAGAAACAAAATTCATGATTGTCTCTTTGGCGTCTGACAATTCTTTTGTAGGTGGTGCATAGTTATCGAAAGTAGCCTTCTTTAATTTGTCGTTGATTAGGCTGTTGTCTGCGAACGAATCGTACAAACTAATAACTTGGTTCCTCTTTTGTATTACGAGCGTTTCCTGAGCTAACTGGACGTCCTGAGGAGCGATTTCTTTGCAATACCAGCAATAAGCTCTGTTATTTTCATCAAGGAACTTTTTACGTCTACATAAATCACATCTTTCATTAGCGACCTTTGGTAAAGTCATATTTGCTGATGAAGCTACTATCTTTGCTAGTGCCTGCATTAGAACCCGCTCCTTTTATTTTTTCGTTTAAGTAACCTTCAAATTTAGTTCCAAATAACGTTTCTGGTCTTAAATACTGGTTCATATTTGAATCTTTAAGCCATTGCGTTGTTTTGATATCAATAACTTGTTTAAAATCATCTATTGTAAAGCCGTCTTTAAATCTAGCTTTGATTAGAGTTCTTGTTTTGGCTGTTTTGTGTTTATAAGATTTACCAGCTTTTTCATTAAGATAAGAAATAATATCCTCGTAAGGGATGCAGTCTTTTGGCCGCTCTTTTTGGTCAGAAGACATATTATCTTTTAATGTAGTAATCTCTGTTGTATTCTCTGTAGTAATCTCTGTTAAAGATTGCGACATATTGTTAGAATCAATAGTTACATTTTGTGACTTTCCATTGTTACAATTTGTTACTATCCATTGCACCAATTTGTCATAATCCAATTTATAGTGAAGAGTAGGTGCTCCATTTGCTTTCATCAGCTTTGTTTCCACAAGGCCCATTTCTTTTAGCTTTGCTGTAGAGTAACTAACCTGGCGTTTTGTTAAACAAATTTCTTCTTCCCATTCTTTATGAGATTTGTAGAAATAACCGTCCGTTCTTTTCGATTTATCACTATAAAACACAATTTGATTCAAAAGGATTGCTGTAGTAAGATCGCCTGTTAATTTAACGAATATTTTTGGGACCACTAATATATTTTCTTGTCCGCTTATTTGAGAAATGATTGTACGTATCGTGTTGTAATTACTCACTTAGTTCACCTTCTTCATTTCCGTTTCATAGAAGCAATCTGTTTCATCAATTTCACCAGTTCTATGAATACTTTCCGTATTTACAACTCTTCTCGCTGGATAAACGCATTCGTAACCTTCTTTGGACCATTTGTATATTTTGTATCCAATTTCCGTTTTGGTTTCACCGCGAACATATTTATTCTCTTTAGTCTTACTTGGAATAATGAAACTGTATCGTTTGGATCTGTAAACTGTTTTCATCACACTATCTCCCTTTCGCATATTGCTATTCCATCTTTAACACTAGATATTTTGTAACCTGGATAGCGATCGGGAGTAATGTACTCAATCGCCTTCATTTTTGCTTCTTGTTCGTTTTTTGCGCCCTTCCATACCCATGAAGGAAGGACGACTTTTGTTTCTGTTTTATCTAACATGGTTTCATCTCCTAACTAAGTATTTGAGAGTAATGAATCACTTTCGTTAATCGCTTCGTTTGTCTGCAATAAGCGCATTTTTCGCATCTATTAGGCTTGTCCACTCCGTTTTTCACTGCTAATACACGAGGTAAGTTCTCTTCAACTTCATCTAATTCCAGTTGAATGATTTCGTCATCGAAGTTAATAACTGCCTTATCTGGATGCTTTTCTTTTGATACTGCTACAATGAATGGTTCTAACCTGCTTTCTCTGCCGGACCATCTTTTTTCTAACTCTGCATACACTGACATTTGAATCGTGTACCCATATGCTTCAACGAATGAGCAATATCCGTATTCGTCCGTCCAAACTTTGTCGTAAATGGACTTCACTGTTTTTAAATCAACGAATCTACCATTAAGAGGGTTATATACATCAAGTTTCGATTTCCAATGTGTACCGAATAATTCAGCCGTTATGATAACTTCTTTTTCACCTTCCAGAGCGAACATGCACAACCCATCATCTTTTAAGGTTTCAATCATCAAATCTGCGTTTTTATATTGAGAGTAAAGTTCTCCACTTCTTGTGAAGAGAGAAGGAGTCTTCTCTTTAAACTGATCAAGCGCTCCTTCTAACCAAGCGTGAACATATGAGCCAAGTAACAGGCTGTCATTATGTTCTTCTTTCCATTCGCCTTTCAACTTTGCAAGTGCTGCCGCTTCGCATTTTTGAAATGCTTTATATTGACTCACTGACATATACTGCATATCAGCTTCTTGTGAGTAGTAATTTTCATCATTTAGTTGTAGAAGGTTCATCATTACCACCCTCTGTTTGTTGGAATTGAGCTTCTAAATTCGATTTAACTGGGCTTGTCTTCTTTGTATCGAAGAAGTCTTCTTTCTTACCTACACCTTCACGAATTGAAGTGTAAATGCGCCCTAATTTCACAAAGTCATGTTCTGTAAAAGCATCTATATTTAATTGGAATGAGTCTTCAATCATTTCCTTAGTTATGCCAAAGTCTTTTTTGAATGCATCTAACGCTTTGCGTAAACGATCTTCTAAAGGTTCTTTCTGACCATTTACTAAAGTGTCATTACACTTCTGTACAGCTGCATCAACAATATCTCCTGGAATAATCCCTAAGATGCAAGCTCTCATTCTTCGCGTACCCATATTTGCTGTTAATTCGTAAACATCTCGACTATCAGTTAATTTATTTGTTTTGCCTTTCGCTTTTCGTTCGTGTTTAACAGTGAATATCTTTGTTTGACGTGTGTTCGTTTCTAAGTCCCACGCATAAGCCATCATTGAAGATTCACCATCTTTTTGATCCAACTCAATAATTCCGTAATCAATGTTCCCCCAGTTTCTTGCGATGACCTCAGCAAGTCTGATTGATGGCCCTTGAACCTTTTGACCGCCTTTCGGATATTGATACACTGCATTTTCAGCAACTAATTTACGTTCGCACTCTTTCATAATTCTTTGAAATGCATCATATGTGTCTCTAGGGAAGTTTTTAGCTACATACATAGCCATTTGTACCTCTTGTGCTTGGCGACTTACCATCGCTTCTGTAGTAACGTTTTTCGCTTCTGGTTTAGGCATGTACTCTGAGTAATCTATATTTGATAATCCGTTCATTATTAATCTCTCCTTTTATTAAAATGGTGTTACTTCTGTTTGTTTACTAACTTCATATACTTCTTGTAACGCTTGTAATCCGTATTCGTAAGCTAGAACCATCGATGATGCATTAGGTTCATCACTTTGCTTGTATCGTTCAACTAAACTCATTAGAATTTGAATTTCAGCTTCGATTTTGTTTTGTAGGCCCATCTTATTCACCCATCACTTTCTTTGTAGAATGAGACTCTACATATTGTTTGATGCATTCTGTTTCTGCGTGTAAATAATCGCCATCGAAATCTAAGCAACTTTCACCGTAGTATATTTCTCCAAAACATCCAGCACATTCTTCAATAAAATCTCTTGCTGATGAATCGTGATGATTACCATTTAATAGCGGGTTTTCAATCATTTCCTTTTCCTCCCTTTACTAGGAAAAGTCGATGTGGTACAATAAACGCATAACTTCGTGATCGACTTTTCTAAAACGACCTGTCTCCCAATGGGTCGTTTTTTCATGTTTTTGATAGTAACTAATCTACAAATCTGTTAAAATTTAGTTACCGATATGTGTTACAACTGGCCTGTGCTTCTGTACGGGCTTTTTTGATACTAGTTTTTAGCTAGCGGATGCATGTTTCTCTCTCCTTTCTGATGTTTTGCACATCGAAATATCCAGGAACCTATTTAATAGGTGGGGGATACCATTAAATTCCCGAATATTTCGACAAGCAAAGGCCTGTCATTTTTGTAAAATTGTGGTATTATTGATTTATAAAGTTGATAATTTGACTTTACCCTTATGAGCCTTGAGCCTTCACAATCAAGGCTCGTCCCTATTTAGCTAGAGTTATATACTTGTATGTTTCCTCAACCTTATCTGCGCTGTTATGTACTTCCCTAGCTCTTAAATCCTTTATGATCCACAAGATTTTCTCTCGTTCGTATTCATCTCGTTGCTCTTTTGTCATCACTTCACATCCTTCGTCCACCGTTTGATAGGCTTGTCCAACAAAACTACTAGTGATATTAAGCTGCATATCGTTAACGCCAGGATGAAAAGTGATATTGGATTGTCGTACATTTACATCGCCTCCTTACCAAGAAACTTGTTAATGAAGTAAAACTGACCTTTCCCTGTAACTTTTGGCGTGAACTTCGTTTCGAATTCGCCATTACTATTTGTTCTTACGTATTCTTGTGATTCAAACAATCCTAAATCCATTGAATACTGTGTTGGTGTGTTGTACAGGCTTCCTTTTTTCTTGCAAAGGTATCCATTTTCTCTCAACCATTCGAACAATCTGTTTTGACCTGTATCAATTCCTTTTTGCCTCATTAGATTTGCTAATTGCTTTACACTGATTAAGTTCGTTGACACTTGCACTGCTTCAGCGAATGTTACAAGTGGTTGTTGCTGCAATACTTTTCGTTCAGCTTCAATTCGTTTTGCTTGTTCTTCTTTTAAGTTAGTGAGTAGACCAATCATGAAGTCTGGATTAGTTACCGCTTGTTCCAGCGCTTGATCTGTCATGTATGCTCCGTGTTTTCTAATAGAAGGAAGCACTTCACTTGTTACCCACTTTTTGAATGCTTTTGCTTGTGGTTTACGGCTTCTAAGTATTAATGAGTAAAGCCCTGATTCATTTACAACCATCATTTCACTTTTGTAATCAGAACCACTGTGCTTAATAAGCACCTTATCTTTTTCATCATCATCAAGGTATTTCGTTGAGTCTTTTGCACTTTTAAGTTCCAGTACATCCGTAACATCTTTCGCTACAAACCAAACATCCTCACCTTGTAACACCGTTCGAACTTGTCCAAACTCTTTATTGTTGAAAACTTGCAATTGATTCATTTTCTTTCCTCCCTTTTATTTTCAGGTCAAGTCAACGTTTAATTTTATGACCTAAGGTCAAGTTTATACCCTTTAAAAAATGACCTCATCCTACTAAGTCATCCATTGTTGTTGATAAAGCATTAGCTATTTTTTTTAATGTTTCAATCTTAGTTGATTTAACACCTAATTCTATCTTCGAAACCATACTCTCACTGATTTCTGAGAGTTCAGCGAGTTGTTTTTGTGTAAGTTTTTTATTCATACGAAGTTCTTTTATGTAACTCCCTTTTATTTTCATCGGCTTCACCTCTCGATTACATTTTCATTGTACACATAACTTGACCTGTGGTCAAGTGTTTTGTTTTAAATTTTATTTTTTCGAAACAAGAAATGGACTGTTGGTCAAGTTTTATGTAAAATATATACTATGGTCGAACTATAACAAAAATATTTCAATGTTATATTAAACTGTTTTTAAAGGGGAATAAAATTATGTTACCTATTTTATCAATTAGGATAAAAGAACTTAGGAAAGAGAGAAAATGGTCTCAAAAAGAATTAGGAGAAAAAGTAGACGTTAGTGAGTCTTTTGTTTCAAAAGTTGAATCTGGAAAGAAACAACCTTCCAGAGAAGTAACAACTAAAATAGCAGAAGTGTTAAATGTGACAACAGATTACTTGTTAGGTAGAAGTGATGAAGAAGTTCTAAACGAAATGTTAAATAAAAAGTTCATAGAAATGAAATCACGTTTAGATTCTCTTCCGGAAGCACAACAAGAAATGATTATGAAACAAATGGAAAGCTTAATGGAAAGCTTTGAACAACTAAACAACAAATCGATAAAATAGCCAACCCAATCCCATTATGAACTGTACCCCGAATCGTGGACACTTAAAAAAAGTCCATAATTCGGGGGTTTTTGTGTTTTTGCACTTATTACTCGTTATAATGGAAACAATGATAAAAGTGAGGTACGGGAAATGAGTAAAATTATTTTTAATGAAATTCAAATGAAACAGCTAGAGAAGAATAAAAATGTCGTAAAGGTATCAGAACGTTCTATTACCTATTGTGCGGATTTTAAAATAAAAGCTGTGAAAGAAAATCAGAGTGGGAAAGGTCCGAATCAAATCTTCCTAGAGAACGGGTTCGATTTAGCTATCATTGGTGAAAGAAAGCCGAATTACTGTTTGAAGCGTTGGAGAAAGACATATGAGCAGTTTGGCGAAGAAGGCTTCTATACAGAACGTCGTGGAAAAGGAAGTACCGGCCGTCCTTCCCCAAAACAACTATCTTCTGACGACAAGTTAAAGAAAGCAGAAGCGCGTATTGCTTTTCTAGAAGCGGAACTTGCATTCTTAAAAAAGTTAGACGAACTCGAAAGGCAGGCGTTACAGAAGAAACGTTAACACCACGTGAAAAATATACACTCATTGAACAAACGATTCGTCGCTTCCAATTCCCACGTATGGTGCACTATTTTTGCGAACTAGCTGATGTAAGCCGAAGTGGTTATTACGCTTGGCTTCGTAATATAGACATACACATTGAAAAAGAAGTAAATGATGAGAAAGATTATGAATTGATCCAAGAAATTTTCAACCGTAAAAAGAAAAAATGTGGGGCACGATTCATCAAAATGACGTTAGAAAATACAAAGGGAATTACAATGAATTTAAAGCGTATTTTTCGGATTATGCGTAAGTATAATCTCATGACAAAGATTCGTCGTGCGAATCCATACAAACAAATCGCAAAAGCAACGCAAGAACACAAAACTTGTCCTAACTTATTACAACGTCAATTCAACCAAGAAGAGCCGGAGAAAAGTATGTTAACTGATATTACCTATTTATTTTATGGAAAAGGAAAGAAAGCTTATTTATCTTGCGTAAAAGATAGTACAACACGAGAGATTTTAGCTTATCATGTTTCCCCTTCTTTACAGATGGATATTGTCTATCAAACATTAGATAAATTAAAAGATAGATTAGGAGATACCATTCATCCTGAAGCACTTTTGCATTCTGATCAGGGTATCCACTACACGCACCCGGAATTTCAGCGCCGTATAAAGGAGATGGGGATTAGACAGTCTATGTCACGTAGAGGAAACTGCCTAGATAACGCTCCAATGGAATCCTTTTTTGGTCATATGAAAGATGAATTAGACTATCAGTGTTGTCAAACGTTCCAATCTCTTCAACAGGTAGTCGAGGATTATATGCAAGATTATAATTATGATCGTTATCAATGGACACTCCAAAAAATGGCTCCGATACAATACCGGAACCATCTTTTAAGTGCCTAATTTTTAAAGGTCTTTTTATTATACTGTCCATTTTATAGGGTACAGTTCATTACGAGGTGTGGCTATTTTTTTGTTCTATATTAAACAATAGCTCAATATAAGAATCAATTGTCTGTTCATCATTATTAGATACCTCAGCAGCCTGTAGTAAAAATCTCTTTAAAATTTCTTCTCTTGTCATCCCCAATATCCTCCAGTATTCTCATAGTAGTTTGTGAATTAAATTACAATAATTCTATAAAATCTTTTTCAAAAAACAATTTTTTCCAGAAAGCACGAAAACGACTTCTTTTTTATGTCCATATTATACCACGAAAAACGAACGTGCGTTCTCGTTATTAATACTGTATTATTTAAATATTTTTCTATTCCTATGCATTATTTTGAACAGATATTAAAAATGTTTACCTCTTTTTATAGTTCTTTATTAATTAATCACAAAAAATTATAAAGATGAAATAAAGGCAGTAAAACGCGCATAATTTGACCAATTTACCCAGTGAGAGCCTCTGCTCTCTTTTTTATTCCCTTCGACAAAATATGACAAAATAGTTGTAACTATCTTTGTTATGATGGGTTAGGAAATCTTACATTTTTACATATTCACACTAAAAACATAGAGGTGACAAGGGGAATGCAAGAATTTAAAGCGCATAACGGAACATTAATAATTGACAATGAAAAAATAACTGTAAAACCTTCTAAGGTTTTCGGATTAGGGAAAAGAGTCATGGAGATATATTTTGAAGACATCAAAAAAATACAATTCGAAAAACCAAAGCTGATGACAAATGGTTATATGAGATTTGAATTAGTTAGAAAATCGGGTACTAAGAAAACTAAATTCGAAGTAACTCAAGAAGAAAATGCAATATTTTTCACTAAAAAGCAGATGAAAGATATTGAAGAAGCAAAGAGATTGATTGAAAGTCATATGTAATCTGTGGAGGTAACAATAATGAGCAGAAAATTATTAACTGCATTAGCATGTAGTGCTTTACTTATGGGATTAACGGCGTGTGGATCTAACGATAAAGCAAGTACTTCTTCTAATGAATCCAAACCAAAACAAGAAGCGAAGAAGAAAGAAGAACCAGTTACAACTACGTCTCTTATTAGTGAATTCAAAAAGGCTGGATTAGAAGCTGAGAATGCTACTGATCTACCACAAAAAGAGTTCGGAAACATGCGTAAAGATGGCAAACGTATCCTTACACCAGCATTAGGTGATGATAAAGGTGGTCGAGTATTCGAATTTAGTAAAAAAGAAGAATTGGAAAAGGCTAAGAAATACTATGATGAGTTGGGCAACTCTGCTCCAATGATGTTTTCACATACATATGCTAAAGGTAATTTCCTTGTACAAATGAACGGTGATATGAAGGATGAGGAGTTTAATAAATATAAAGAAGTTATGGATAAAGTATTGAAATAATATCAGCACTCGAAAGGTACTTTTTTATTTTCTCAATAACCAATATAGATAAATATGGTAAAATAAACCTTGTAAGATACATTTATGAAGAAAAAATGTTATTAAAAGTAAAGTGGTTTAAGTCGGAGAAAGGCACCTTAGGGTGTCTTTTCTTTATTTTCAAAAGGACCTGCTCATATATCCTTTAAAAACATAAGGTAATATAAACCGTTAAAACACATTGGTATCCCAGTTAATACCCTCTTACTTAAGGAGGAATTATTATGGGTTTTGGAGGTAGTTGTGGCGGCTTTGGTGGCGGCTTTGCTTTACTAATTGTGCTGTTCATCCTGCTAATTATCATTGGTTGCAGCTGTTGGGGTGGCGGATTCGACGGAGCTTGCTAAAAACAATTAGAAAAGGCACTCAATGAGTGTCTTTTCTTTATGAAAAAATCCCCACACGATGTGTAGGGATCAAACGTAAACAAGTACTTTGGGTGAACACCATCATATTAATACATATGTCACCCATGAGCAAAACAGGAAAATCATATTTTCCCTCTAGTAAAATATGAACGGTACCTCATGAAATGATGATTATGTGTAAGGAAATAATAATTTAGGTAACTTAGCATAGAAGCTCTAATTTAAGGAGCTTTTTATTTTTTCTCAATAACCAATATAGATAAATATAGTAAAATGGTAAGTGGATGGGAATTCAATATATATTATTAAAAGTAGAGTGGTTCAAGTCGGAGAAAGGCACCTTAGGGTGTCTTTTCTTTATTTCTTAAAGGGGGACCGCCAGTATTTTGGAAAAAAACCACGCTAAGAGTATGCAAAATTTTATACAGTTTTTCGGCTAATCCAGTAACGAACGAGAACCCTAAAACCACGCCAGGATAGGAATGTATAAAAAAATGCATAGATCCATAGAACAAAAAAAGGAGGTTCCCTTGTGAGAGTAGGGATCCTCCTTTTCTTCGCTACCGATAATAGGACGTTATGTTAACCGGACGTGAATAGGGTATTCATACTGTTTGTATTTAAAAGGGGAATTTTACAAAAACGAAGAAATAGAATGTAAAGTAAAAAATACTGGAGGTCACTATGTATACTAAA
>Ga0102589_1001093_pt1 | contig 41085 bp, 34 predicted proteins | sample AraplaMF_Col_mLB_FD_76858 | JGI IMG/M metagenome (GOLD analysis project Ga0102589, IMG submission 76858) | Arabidopsis root microbial communities from the University of North Carolina, USA - plate scrape MF_Col_mLB | ecosystem: Host-associated > Plants > Roots > Endosphere | place: USA...
GTGCGGCTGCACGGCGGCCGGATCGATGTCGACAGCACGCCGGGGCAGGGCACGCGCTTTCGCGTGACGCTGCCGAACAGCGCCTGGCTGGCGGAGGGCGGCACGTCCGACCCGGTTGCCGCCAGCGCGCGGGCGCTGGCATTCGTCAACGAGGCCACGCGCTGGACGCCGGCCGAAGGCGCCGGCGTGTCCGATCACGGCGTGCCCGACGCTTCGATCGCCGCCGCGCCAGATGCCGTGCACGGCCGCGTGCTGGTGGTGGACGACAACGCGGACCTGCGCGACTACATGCAGCGCATCCTGCTGGCGGCCGGCCACCGCGTGGATGTGGCCGCCGATGGCGAAGAGGCGCTGGCGCTGGCGCGGCAACAACTGCCCGAGCTGATCGTCTCCGATGTGATGATGCCGCGCCTGGACGGGTTTGGCCTGCTGCACGCGGTGCGCGCGGACGCCGCGCTGCGGCAGACGCCGGTGCTGCTGCTGTCGGCGCGGGCCGGCGAGGAAGCGCGCGTGGATGGCCTGGCGTCGGGCGCCGACGACTACCTGGTCAAGCCGTTCAGCGCGCGCGAGCTGCTGGCACGGGTGTCCAGCAACCTGCGGCTCTCGCAATTGCGCAACCGTGCGCAGCAGGAACTGCGCGACATGAACGATTCGCTGGAGCGCCGTGTGGCCGAGACCGTGGCCGACCGCGACCGGCTCTGGGAACTCAGCGAAGACCTGCTGATGGTGACCAGCGCGGAAGGCATGCTCGAACGCGTGAGCCCGTCGTGGCAGCGGGCGCTGGGCCATGCGCCGGACGCGCTGGTGGGCCGCTCGTGCATGACGTTCGTGCATCCCGACGATCTGGTGTTCGTGACCGAGCGCATGATCGCGCTGCGCCGCGACGGCGTGCCGGTGCGCTACGAATGCCGCATGCTGTCGGCGGACGCCGCCACGCGCTGGGTGGCCTGGACGCTCTCGCCCGATCCGTCGGACGGCCGCATGCACGGCGTGGGCCGCGACGTGACCGCCGACAAGGAGGTAGCCGAGGCGCTGCGCCAGGCCGACGAGGCGCTGCGCATGGCGCAGAAGATGGAAGCCATCGGCAAGCTGACCGGCGGCGTGGCGCACGACTTCAACAACCTGCTGCAGGTGATCGGTGGCAATCTCCAGTTGCTGTCGCGCGACGTGGCCGGCGACGATCGTTCGGAGACGCGCGTGCGCAATGCGCTGGCCGGCGTGGCGCGCGGCGCCAAGCTGGCGTCGCAACTGCTGGCGTTTGGCCGCCGCCAGCCGCTGGCGCCCAAGGTGGTGAACCTGGGACGCTTCGTGCGCGGGCTCGACGACATGCTGCGCCGGGCGCTGGGCGATGGCGTGGAGGTCGAGACCGTGATCGCCGGCGGGCTGTGGAACACGCTGGTCGATCCGTTCCAGGTGGAGAACGCGCTGCTGAACCTGGCCATCAACGCACGCGACGCCATGAACGGGCACGGCACCTTGACGGTGGAAGCCGGCAACGCGGTGCTAGACGACCACTACGCGCGGCGCAATGCCGATGCCGTGCCGGGCCAGTATGTGATGCTGGCCGTGACCGACACCGGCAGCGGCATCCCGCGCGAGATGCAGGAGCAGGTCTTCGAACCGTTCTTCACGACCAAGCCGGAGGGCCAGGGCACCGGGCTTGGGCTCAGCATGGTGTACGGGTTCGTGCGGCAATCGGGCGGCCACGTGAAGCTCTACAGCGAGGTGGGCGTCGGCACCACGGTGCGGCTGTACCTGCCGCGCGCCGACGAGGCCGAGGATCTGGAGATCGAGCTGGACACCGGCCCGGCCAGCGGCGGCAGCGAGACCGTGCTGGTGGTCGAGGACGACGAGGATGTGCGCACCACGGTGGTGGAACTGCTGGGCAGCCTTGGCTATCGCGTGCTCAAGGCCCGCGATGCCACGAGCGCGCTGGCCATCGTGGAAAGCGGCGTGCCGATCGACCTGCTGTTCAGCGACGTGGTCATGCCGGGGCCGCTGCGCAGCGCGGACATGGCGCGCAAGGTGCGCGACCGGCTGCCGGGCATCGCGGTGCTGTTCACGTCCGGCTACACGGACAGCAGCATCGTGCACATGGGCCGGCTCGATGCCGGCATCGAGTTGCTGAGCAAGCCGTACACGCACGAGGCACTGGCCCGCAAGGTGCGGCAGATCCTGGCCAACAGCCACCAGCGACCGCTGCCATTGCCGGAGGCGCCGGTGCGGTCACGGCTGGTGGATGGTGCGCCGATGCCGATGCCGGCGGCCATGGGCGCCACGGCCGGGGGCGAGGCGATCAACGTGGCCGTGCCGCCACGCGTGGTGCTGGTGGAGGACGATGCGCTGCTGCGGGTGAGCACGGCCGAGCTGATGCGCACCTACGGCATCGAGGTGGTGGAGGCCGGCAACGAGGTGGAAGCGATGGCGGCGCTGCAGGGCGGCCGCGTCGACGTGTTGCTGACCGACGTGGGCCTGGGCGGGGAATCGGGGGTGGAACTGGCGATTGGCGCGTGCCGGCTGCTGCCGGCGCTACGCGTGATCTTCGTGAGCGGGTACGACGTGGTGCTGACGCCGGCGCAGCGGGCCGCCTTGCCGAACGCGGTGACGTTGCGCAAGCCGTACGCGCTGGCGGACTTCGTCAGCCTGCTGCAGGCGCAAACGTCGGACCAGCCTGGTCAGCCGGGCCGCTGAGGCGCGGCCCGCGGCCACGGGCCGCAAGGTGGCTGCTGTCGTGCGCTGCTGGCAGGTCAGACCGGCAGCGAGGTGGCGACCAGGGCTGCCGCCGCGCCGCTTGCCGCGGTGAGGGCCAGCCATCCGCCGAGGATCAGGGCGCTGTGCTTGATTTGCATGATGGACTCCGAAGAAACGTTGCCGGAGCCCATCGGGCTCCGGATTACTGCGGTTGGGCCGCCTGCATCTGGCGGAACTCAGGCCTTGGCGCCGTCGGTGTAGACGTCGCGCGTACGGGCGCCGTCGTAGTACGGGTTGCGCGGGGCGTTCACGCTACGGGCACCGTCGTAGTACGGGTCGACCTTGCGGGCCGGGCTGGCGGACACGCCTACGCGGTCCAGGCCGGCGACGATGCGGGCACCGTCGGTGTACGGGTCGGTCTTGCCAACGCGGGCGCCGTCGGTGAACGGATCGGCCTTGCCGACGCGGGCACCTTCAGAGAAGGCGTCGAACTTGCCCTGGCGGGCGCCATCGGTGAACGTGCTGCGGGCGTCCTGCACGCGGAAGCTGTAGCCGTAGACTTCACCGGCCTTTTGCACGGCGGGGGCGGCTTGCACGGCACCGGTCACGAAAGCGGCGGCGAGGGCGGCGGCGGTAACGAGGGTCTTGGCGGTCATGATGGCTCTCCTAGCGGGTTGGCCAGGCAACTCGGTTTGGTAAGAGTTGCGGGGCCTGACATCTGTTGCGATCCGGTCCTTTTCTTGCTGCTATCTACTGGTAGGTAGATGGCATCGACTAAAAAAAGGACCGCGTACGGTTCGATTACTGGTGCTGCAGAACTTCAGTGTTGCGAGGACCGGTGCCTTGCCAGCGTCTTGCTGTTTGCTGCGTGGCGTTGTCCATGGCTCGAATATTATCTACTACTAGATAGATAAGCAAGGGCTTTTTGTAGAAAGCAATCGTAGAACTACGAAAATCGCGTTTCGGCCTGCGCAGCGATCGCCGAGTGACGACTATAAGCCGATGATTTCAAATAGAAAATACGAAAGCTATCGGCGCGGAGGCTTTGATTAGAGCAAACGCTCTAAGCTTCGCGCCGGGCCAGGTCGCGCTGGGCAACGAGCCCGAGCAGCAGGATGCGGGTGTGTTCCTGCAACACATCGTGCACCTGGCGGGTCTCGGCCTCGCCATACCCCTCCCAGTCCAGGGCGCGCAGCACGTGACGCCGCATGACCTTGAAGGCTGCAATCTGCATGTCGATGGCGACGGTGCGAATGCGCGTCACCTCGTCGGAGGCGGGTTGGCCAACCAGACGGCCGATCAGCGCGGAGGTCAGCGCGAACAAGCGGCGGTTGATGCCGGCGTCGATCCGCTCGAAAGCCGCCGGCGGGCCGAGTCCGGCACGTTCGCGCGCCATGAACTGGCGCCAGTGGTCGGTCTCGGGGCACTCATATAGAAAGTGGGCGAAGCAGGCCTGCAACGCCAGGTAGCCATCGATCAACTCGGTGTCGGTGGCGTCGGGCCGCGCCAGCAGCGCTTCGGCGCCGGCCACCACCTCCTGCATCAGGGCCCAGGCGCGTTCGACGAAATAGTCGATGCACGCCAGGTACACGCCTTCCTTGTTGTCGAAGTAATACTGCAGCGCCGGCGCGTTGACGTTGGCTTCGCGGGCGATATCCCGCGTGGAGGCGCCGTCGAAGCCGTGCGTGGCGAACAGCCGCATGGCCGCTTCAATAATCCGGGCGCGGGTCTCTTCCCCGCGCTGGTAACCGCCCTCGGCTGCCGGCCTGTGTCGCGCCATATCCGCTGTTTCCGTGTTGGTGAACAGGCTGAAATATATCAGTTGACAGATTTATTCCAAGTGGAATAATTGCGCGGTTCATCCGACACTTCGCGTCCGCGCCCCCCATGTCCGCCCCCCAAATCGCCGCGCCTGCCGGCGCCGCTCCGCAATCCGTTTCCGCCAACCGTGCCGCGCGCCGCCGCTCGATCCTGATCGGCATCGGGCTGGTGCTCGCCGTGGTGGCTGCCGCCTTCGGCGTGCGCTGGTGGCTGTACGGCCGATTCATCGAAAGCACCGACGACGCCTATATCCAGGCCGACAGCGTGACCGTGGCCCCGAAGGTCAGCGGCTACGTGGCCGAGGTCTTCGTGCGCGACAACCAGCAGGTGGCGGCTGGCCAGGCACTGGTGCGCCTGGATAACCGCCAGTACCAGGCCGCCTACGACGAGGCGCAGGCCAACGTGGCCTCGCGCGAGGCCGATGTGGCGCGCGCCGATGCCGACCTGCAGCAGCAGAAGGCGCGCATTGCCCAGGCCGCCGCCGAAGTGGACGGCGCGCGCGCCAACGCGCGCTATGCCGCGTCGCAGGTGGAGCGCTATGCGCCGCTGGTGAAGTCGGGCGCCGAGACCGAGGAGCGCACCGCCGAGCTGCGCAACGCCCAGACGCGCGCCGGCACCACGCTGGCCGCGAACGAAGCCGCGCTGCGCGTGGAGCAGAGCCAGACCGTGACGCTGCAGACGCGCCTGCAGCAGGCGCGGGCCCAGCTCGAAGTGGCACAGGCCAGCGCGCGCAAGGCCAGGCTCGATCTGGATGACACCGTGGTGCGCGCCACCACGCCGGGCCGCGTGGCCGACAAGGGCGTGCGCGTGGGGCAGTTCGCGCAGCCGGGTACGCGGCTGCTGACCGTGGTGCCGGTGCAGGACCTCTACCTGACGGCCAATTTCAAGGAAACACAGGTGGGCCGCATGCGCGCTGGGCAGTCGGTCACGCTGCATGTGGATGCGCTGTCCGGCGAGACGCTGCACGGCGTGATCGACAGCCTGTCGCCCGGCACGGGCTCGCAGTTCGCGCTGTTGCCGGCACAGAACGCCACCGGCAACTTCACCAAGATCGTCCAGCGCGTGCCGGTGCGCATCCACGTGGACGTGCCGAAGGACGCCCGGCCTGTGCTGGTGCCGGGCCTGTCCGTGGTGGTGGACGTGGACACGCGCGACCTGAATCCGGCCCGGGTGCAGGCGCCCGTTGCCGGAGCCAGCCATGGCTGAAGCCGCAACCAGCCCGGCGGCGCCTGCATTTCCCACACCGCTCCAGCAGCCCAACGCGTCGGCGTCCGACTGGATCGCCGTGGCCGCCGGCTCGCTGGGCGCGCTGCTGGCCACGCTGGACATCTCGATCACCAACTCGGCGCTGCCGCAGATCCAGGGGCAGATTGGCGCGGCGGGCACCGAAGGCACGTGGGTGTCCACCGGCTATCTGATGGCCGAGATCGTGATCATCCCGCTGACGGCCTGGCTCACGCGCGTGTTCGGGCTGCGCCGCTTTTTGATGTGGAATGCGCTGCTGTTCACGGCGTTCTCGATGATGTGCGGCATGTCGCATAGCCTGACCGAGATGGTCATCGGCCGGATCGGCCAGGGCTTTGCGGGCGGCGCCATGATTCCCACCGCGCAGACCATCGTGCGAACCCGCCTGCCGCGCCACCAGATGCCCATCGGCATGTCGATGTTCGGCCTGATCGTGCTGCTGGGGCCGCTGCTGGGGCCGGTGGTGGGCGGCTGGCTGGCCGAGAACGTCAACTGGCGCTGGTGCTTCTTCCTCAACGCGCCCATCACGGCCGTGCTGGTGCCGCTGCTGTACTTCGGCCTGAAGCCCGAGCGCGCCAACATCGAGGCGTTCTTCAAGGCCGACTGGCTCGGCATCTTCGGCCTGACCGTGGGGCTCAGCTCGCTGACGGTGGTGCTCGAGGAGGGCCAGCGCGAGCAATGGTTCGAATCGTCGGCCATCGTCTACCTGTCGCTGGTGGCGGCCATCGGATTGTCTCTGATGCTGGTGAGCCAGTTCACGGCGAAGCAGCCCATCGTGCGATTGCGGCTGCTGCTGAACAAGAACTACGCGAGCGTGATTCTGATCGTCACCACGGTGGGGGCGGGGCTGTATGGCGTGTCGTACCTGCTGCCGCAGTTCCTGTCGCTGATTGCCGGCTACAACGCCGAGCAGGCGGGCGGCATCATGCTGCTGTCCGGGTTGCCGGCGTTCCTGCTGATGCCGGTGCTGCCGCGCATGCTGGGCAAGTTCGACAGCCGCTGGCTCGTCATTACCGGCCTGGTGTGTTTTTTCGGCAGCTGCATGCTCGACATCGGCCTGACCGTGGACAGCGTCGGGCACGACTTCACCGTCTCGCAGATCCTGCGGGGGTTTGGCCAGATCCTGGCGATGATGCCGCTGAATCAGGCGTCGATGGCGGCCGTGGCCACGCACGAGGCCGGCGATGCCGCCGGCCTGTACAACATGGCGCGCAACTTGGGCGGGTCGATCGGGCTGGCGCTGCTCGGCACGCTGATCGATCGTCGCAATGCGTACCACGACGCCGTGATCCGCGAGTCGGTCACCGCCAACAGCGCGATCGGGCAGGAACACATGACGTCGAGCATCGCCAGCTTCGTGGCGCAGGGTGGCGACTACGCCCACGCGCAATTGCAGGCGATTGGCCAGCTCAGCGGCGAGATCGCGCGCCAGGCCGCCGTGATGACGTTCTCCGAAACCTTCTTCGCACTCGGCATTGCGCTGCTGTGCTGCGTGCCGCTGGCGCTGCTGCTCAAGCCGCCGCGCCCCGGCGCGCCCGTATCCGCCGATCACACCGGTCATTGATCATGCCTGCACTCTCACACGCCCGGCTGCCCGGCCTGCTGGCGCTTGCCGCCGCCCTGCTTGCCGCCGGATGCACCGTCGGCCCCGACTACCGGAGCCCGCCCCAGGTGGCCGCCAACGCGATCGACGCGGGCCGGTTTCCGCACGCCCCGGCCACGGCCGTGACCGCCGCGCCCGGCGTGGCGGACTGGTGGCATGCGCTGGGCGACGAACAGCTCGACGGGCTGATCGAGACGGCGCTCAAGGACAGCCCCGACATCGACGTGGCCCGTGCGCGCGTGCGGCAGGCGCGCGCCGGGCTGGCCGGCAACAAGGCCAACCTGTTGCCCACGGTGGGGTTCGATGCGGCGATGCTGCGTACGCGTTCGCCAGACCTCTCCGCGCTGTCGGGCGAACGCTCGTCGGGCGGCGGACGTGGGCCGCTCTCGCTCTATGTGGCGGCGTTCGATGCCAGTTGGGAGATCGACCTGTTCGGCGGCACGCGCCGCTCGATCGAGGCCGCCTCGGCGGAGGCCGACGCCGCGTCGGCGCAGCTGGCCGATGCGCATGTGCAACTGGCCTCCGAGGTGGCACAGGCCTACGTGACGCTGCGCGAGCAGCAGGCCAGCCTGGCGCACCTGCAGGCGTCCGAGAAGCTCGAGGCCGACATGCTCGACCTCACGCAGCAGCGCCGCGCGCGCGGCGTGGCGTCGCAACTGGAAGTGGAGCGGCTGATGACGCAGCTCGACAACACCCGCGCGCAGATGTCGCCGGTGCAGGCGAGTATCGCCGAGGCCTTCGACCAGCTCGCGCTGCTGACGGGCCGCGCGCCGGGCACGCTCGACGCCGAACTGGCCACGCCACGGCCGCTGCCGAGCCTGCCCGAGACGGTGGCGGTGGGAGACCCGGCCGCGATGCTGAAGGCACGCCCCGATATCCGTGCCGCCGAGCGTCGGCTGGCGTCCAGCACGGCGCAGATCGGCGTGCGCAAGGCCGACTGGTTTCCGAAGCTGTCGCTGCTTGGTTCGCTCGGCTTCAGTGCGATGGATCCCGGCCACCTGGCGCGCAAGGACAACGGCACCTGGCTGACGTTGCCGCGCCTGCAATGGAACATCCTTGATTTCGGGCGCGTGGCGGCTGGTGTGGACAGCGCCGAAGGCGGCCGTGACGAGGCCGAGGCCAACTACCGCGGCACCGTGCTGAAGGCGCTGCGCGATGCCGATGTGGCGCTGTCGCGCTACGGCCACCAGCGCGAGCACGTGGTGGTGCTGCGCCGCGTGGAGGCCTCGGCGGACCGCGCCTCCACGCTGCAGCAGCAGCGCTACCGCGCCGGCACGGCCAGCATGCTCGAATGGCTCGACGTGGAGCGCACGCGCGTGGTGGCGCAGCAGAACCGTATTTCCGGCGACGCTGACCTGCTCAAGAACTACGTGTCGCTGCAGAAGGCGCTGGGGCTGGGCTGGCAGACCGCCGCCAACCCGGCTTCCTGAGCGCTGGCCCGCGGGTCAATGAGGGCGCCTCCGCCTATTCGTCGCGGGCCACCCGCACCAGCGGCGGCTGCCGCCAGCGTCCGTCGGCGGCCTCGGCCTTGGGCATGTACATGCGCAGCATCACATAGAAAGGCCCGGCGGGCGCGGGCAGCCAGTTGCGGCGGGCCTCGCCGGCCGGCGCGTCATGCTGGATGCGCAGCGTCACGCCGCCATCGGCGTCGCGCTGCAGCGACTGCAGCATGCGCGAGTTCACCAGGTATCGCTGGATGGGGTTGTCCACCAGCAGCTTCGACTTGCCGTCATACATCGTGATCGACCAGAACGCGTGGGCGGGCGGCAGGCCGTCCTTGTCGAAGCGCAGCGTATAGCGCGCGCCGTCGGCGCCATTCAGCGGCCGGCTGTCGGCATCGGTGAAATAGCCCGGATACAGCGCCTCGGCCGCGATATTGCCGTAGATGCCCAGCGCCGCCCCGGCGTAGCGGTACATATAGTTGTTGCCGAGCGAGGCGCGCGAGCCGAACACATTGGCGCTGTTCACCTTGCGGGTGCGCAACTGCGTGGTCTGGAACGTGGCGAACGCCTGCTTCGCGTCGGCGATGCCGGCTTCCATGGCTGCGCGGACCTCCGGTGTCAACGTGCGCTCGTCGAAGGTTCGCCCCGGCCCCACGTCGATGGCGGCCAGCCGCTGCATCAGCGCCGTTTCACTGGGATGGGTCGGCGCCAGTGCCAGCACGAAATCGAGATAGCGGAACATGGCAAGGCCGTCGGTCATGCCCGGTTGCGGCTTCGGCCAGGCAATTGGCGGCGCGGCCGCGGGCGCCGGCTGGCGCAGGAACGCGGAGAGCGGCTGCACGGTGTAGCCCTTCTGGATCTGGCCCACGCGCGCCAGATCGGCGTCGTCGAACAGTTGGGTGCGGTACAGCGCGTAGGCAATGCGCGACTCGCTGCGCAGCACGCGGTCGATGCCCGGTGGCGTCTGGCCCTGCCAGTCCGGCCCCACCACCAGGAAGTGGCCGCCGCCGTTGCCGGTCTCGCGCGTGCCCACGTAGCCGAAGATCTGTGTGTAGAGGTCCAGCAACTGCACCGAGTAGTAGCGGTCCGCCTCGACGGCGGGCAGGCTCAGCACCATCGGCTCGGCGCGCAGGTCGAGCCAGGCGAACGAGTACGGGGTGTCCGCGTTGGGCGTGATGATCGCGGTATCCCTGGGCGAAAACGTGCCCGCGCTATGGCCGATCTGGTTGAACGGTGCCTTGAAATTGGGGTCGGTGCGATCCACCGCCTGTGCGTAGAGCGTCTTGTACGACTCCACCACCGGGAAGCCGTAGATCCAGGCCTCCTGGGCCAGCGCGCGCGCCTCGGCGGGCGTGGCGGTGACGGCTGCGTGCGCGCCGCCGGGCAGGGCGGCCAGCGCGGCCAGGCCGGCGCCGGCCAGCAGCCAGCGGCGGGTCATCTTCCACATCATGAGTCTTGTCTCCTGGTTTCGATGCATTCGCAAAACTGCCCGGCGCGGAGCAGATGGCGCAGGCGGGGCAGGCGGGGGCGATTCTGCCCCGGCCCGGCGATTCGGTTTTTGATTTCGCCCGTGTGCGGTTGCAGCAATGCAGGAGAAACGCCGACATAGGAAACGGACGGCGCTGACTTTTCGGTGACGGGGCCGCACCGCAGACTTGCAAGTGGATAGAATCGCCGTGGGCAGTCACACCAGCGCCGGCGGTTGCAACAATGTGTTACAGGCGGAGGTGGGGCATGCAGACCGATACGCAAGGCTTCCATGCACTTCAACGCCAACGACAGCATCCTGATCAACATCATCACCAGCGTGGTGGTCGTCGCAGCCGGCACGGTGGTGGTCAAGCTGATCAACCGCTTCTTCTCGGGGCGGTTGCAGGCCGACAACCGGGGCAGCTACCGCGCCTGGACGGTGGCCTCGCGCAACCTGGTGGCGGCCGTGGTGTTCCTGCTGCTGCTGGGCATCTGGGTGTCCGAGCTCAAGAGCGTGGCGATTTCGCTGGCGGCCTTCGCGGCGGCCTTGCTGCTGGTGGGCAAGGAACTCGTGATGTGTTTCCTGGGCGCGTTCATGCGCATGATCACGCGCCCGTTCCAGCTCGGCGACCTGGTGGAGATTGGCCAGTTCGGCGGCGAGGTGATCGACATGGACGTGATGTCCACCACGCTGGTGGAGGTGGCCGCCGCGCGCCAGTACACCGGCTTCACGGTGCAGGTGCCGAACAGCCTGCTGCTGACCACGGCCGTGCGCAACCACTCGCAGGCCGGCGCCTATACGCTCGACATGGTGCGGATTCCGCTGGCCGTGGGCGACGACCCCGAGCGCGTGGAGGCGCTGCTGGTGCAGGTGGCGCGCCGCGCGTGCGAAGGCTTCATGGAGGAGGCCGGCCGCACGCTGCGCCGCTATGGCGACATGCGCTTCGTGGACCTGTCGCAGTTCGAGCCGCGCGTGATATTCGAGCCGTTCGATGTGGACCGCTTCGATGCGGTGGTGCGTTTTCCGGTGCCGGTCAGCGCGCGCCTGGCGGTGGCGCAGCAGATCGTGCGCGGCTATTACCGGCAGCGCGCGCTGGACAAGGGCGGCGCCACGCCAGAGAGAACGCCGGAAGCCACACCGGAAGCCACACCGGAAGCCACGCCGCGCTAGCACCGCGCACGGCCGTTTCAGGGAGACCAGCATGACGCAGGCGCTGATTCGACTGGAAGGGGGCGATCCACGAGCAGGCGGGGGCGCGGCGCCGCCGCCGGCCGCGTGGCAGCGCGTGCGCGCCTCGCTGGCGTCGGTGGCGTCGGCGCTCATGGTGTCGATCTGCCTGGGCCTGCTGGGCGGCTGCGCGAGCCTGCCGGCCAATGCCGGCCGCACCGAGACCTACACCGCCACCGATACCGGCAACACGCTGCTGGCCCGCGCGCTGACGCCGCGGCTGGCGCAGAAGCCCGGCCAATCGATCTTCTATCCGCTAGGCTCGGGCCCCGATGCGCTCACCGCCCGCATGGCGCTGGCGCGCGCCGCACAGAAGACGCTCGATATCCAGTACTACATTTACGACATCGACACCACGGGCAGCGCGCTATTGGGCGAAGTGATCGATGCCGCCGACCGGGGCGTGCGCGTGCGCATCCTCATGGACGACATCCATACGGGCAAGCAGGACAAGGTCTGGGCCGCCATCGACTCGCATCCCAACATCGAGGTGCGCATCTTCAACCCGTTCGTCCATCGCAAGGCGCGCTGGCTGGAACTGCTGTGGGACTTCGGCCGGCTCAACCGCCGCATGCACAACAAGCAGCTGACCGTCGACAACCTCGTCTCCATCATGGGCGGGCGCAACATCGGCGACGCGTACTTCTCGGCCAAGCCCGACATGGCGTTCAGCGACCTCGACGTGATGGTGGCCGGCCCGGTGGTGCCCGCCGCCAGCAAGGTGTTCGACGAGTACTGGAACAGCCAGCTGGCCTATCCGATCGCCACGCTCTCGCCCGAGGGCAAGGAGGCGCCCGAGGAACTGCGCGCCTTCCGCAAGCGCATCGAGGCGCGCGGCGACCTGGCGCGCGCCAGCCCGTACGTGCAGGAGCTGCTGGACTCCGGTCTGGCCAAGGGTATCGAGAGCGGCCATCTGCCCGGCTACATGGGCGGCGCGCGCGTGATCGCGGACCAGGCCGACAAGATCGAGGAAGACGCCGACGACCCTTCCACGCACGCCATTCCGCAACTGCGCGCGATGATGTCGCGCGCACAGAGCGAACTGGTGCTGGTGTCGCCGTACTTCGTGCCCGACGACGAGAACGCGAAGTGGCTGGCCGCCATGGTCGCGCGCGGGGTCAAGGTGCGTGTGCTGACCAATTCCTTTGCCGCCACCGACGTGGCCGCCGTGCACGCAGGCTATGCGCCGCGCCGCAAGAGCCTGCTGCGGGCCGGGGTGGAACTCTACGAACTGAAGCCCACCGCGAATGCCGACCTGGCGCGCAGCCGGTCGTCGAAGAGCCGCATGTTCGCGTCGAGCCGCGCCAGCCTGCATGCCAAGGCGTATGTCGTCGACCGGCGTACGCTGTTCATCGGCTCCATGAACCTCGATCCGCGCTCCATCAAGCTCAATACCGAGATGGGCGTGATCCTGGACAGCCCGGCGCTGGCAACGCAACTGGTGGAAGACATGGACCGCCGGCTGCTCGATATCGCGTGGCGCGTGCAGCTCAGGAAAAGCGACACCGGGAGCGAGAGCCTGACGTGGACGACCCGCGAGAACGGTCAGGACATCACCCGCGACACGGAGCCCGACATGAGCATGTGGCAGCACATGGGCATCGGCATTCTCACCGTGCTGCCCGTGGAAGACCAGCTGTAGCGGCGCTTCCGGGCTAGGCGGCGGGGTCGGTGCCGGGCGAGGGCGTGCCAGCGGGGCGCAGCAGCTGGAGCAGGAAGTCCTGCAGCCGTGACAGCTCCTGTGCCACGCCATCCGGAAAGCCCTGGCGGCCGCCGCGCTTGTCGATCAGCAATTCCGCGAGGACGGCCGAAACCGCCGCCGCGTTGCCCAGCGCGGCCAGCTGGTTGGCAATGCGCGGATAGGTGTGGAACAGCTCCAGCGGCCGCACCTCGCGCGGCAACTGGGCCAGCCACCGCAGCGCGGCGGGGGTAAGCGTCAGGTTGACCGGGTCGGGCGGCTGGCGCAATTCGCTCCAGTCGATCAGCGACGCGGCGGGCGGGTTGCCATCCAGTACCTTCTTGGCTTCCTCGACAGAGACAAATTCAAACGACAGCGGATCCATGGCAGGCGGCTCGGTGGGTGGCGCGGCGGGTTCACCGGTTCAGGTCAGATTGCGCGCCGTCGGCCATGTTAACGGATGGCAGCCGCTTTCCTTGAGCTTCCTTGAGGTTAATTTGGCAATACGCGCGCATTGCTCATGGCTGGAGTCGCCATTGCGCATGCCAGCCCGTCCCGCCGCCGGCCACACTGGGCACGGATGGTACGGATGGATATCGGAGCCCTGTCATGACCTGGAACCTGCTGATCGAATCGGACTGCGTGCCCGTGGCGCTGCGCGCCGGCATGCGCGTGACCTGCAGCGCCGGACAGTTGTGGATCACCGTCGAGCATCGCCGCGCGCGGCCCTCGGCGGACATCATCCTGCAGCCCGGCGAAGTCTGTTGCGTGCCCGAGGACGCCACTTACTTTCTCAGCGCGGTGCGCGGCGCCACCGGCGGCGGGCGGGCGCAGTGCCGCATCACGCCGGCGAGCGAGGCGCGGCTGGTGTTGCGGCCGGCCTGACGCGCGCCGCTTCCTCGGCAATCCACGCCGCCACGTGGCGCACCTCCTGGCGCGGCGCATCGCTGGCATGGATCAGCCAGAACGCGTTGGGGCTGGGCATGACGGCGGCAGTGGTCACGATCCGGAGCTGCCCGCCTTCGAGCAGCGACTGGATCAGTTCCAGCCGGCCCAGCGCCACGCCTTGCCCGGCCAGGGCCGCGTGAATGACCTGGTCGTACTGGTTGAAGCGCAGGATGCCGTGCTGGCTGGCCTGCCGGTAGCCGTGCGCACCGAGCCAGCCGCGCCAGTGCAGCCACGGGCGCGGGTCGTCGAATTCGAGCAGCGGCAGTGCGGCCAGCGCCTCGGCCGAGGTCACCGGCGTGGCCGCCAGCGCGGCGTTGGCCACCGGCGCGATGGTTTCGTCGAACAGGTGAATGGCGTGCGGCGGGGCGGCCGAGGCCGGGCAATAGCGGATGGCGAGGTCGATACCGTCGGCGCGCAGGTCGCTGATCTGGTTGCTGGCGGACAGCCGCACATCGAGCTGCGGATGCCGGCGCTGCAGCGCGCCCAGCCGGGGCAGCAACCACAGCCCGGCCACGCCGATGCTGGCCGTGACGGTCACCGGCTGCCGGCCATCGCGCCGGCGCACTTCGGCGGCCACGTCCTGCAACTGCTGCACCGCGCCATCGGCGCTGCGGAACAGCCGTTCCCCTTCGGGCGTGAAGGCCACGCCCCGGTGCTGGCGCACGAACAGCTGCACCTGCAAATGCTCCTCCAGCGCGCGTATCTGGCGGCTGACGGCCGACTGCGTCAGGCACAGGTCGTCGGCCGCCTGGGTGATGCTCATGCGCCGGCCCACGGCCACGAAGCCCTTGAGCAGATCGAGCGGAAACAGCCGGACGAGCGGAACGGACATGGCAACGCCTTGCGAATGGGCAGCGATGCGCCATTACAGCACGGTTCGATCCCGGCCTGCCATGCGTAGTGGGAATGCCAGCGCGCCGCAAAAGTCGTTTGAACCGACGCGCCGCCTGGCTTGAAATGGAGCCATTTCCTTTCCCGATATCCAGGGGCCGCCATGACCGCTCGCTCGTCTTCGCATGATCCGAATGCATCGCTGCCATGGTGGCGCGCGGGCGCCTTCCTGCTGCTGGCGGCCGGGCTGGTCATGGGCCTGGCGCTCGGCGTGCGGCATGTGCAGGGCCTGTTTCTGCTGCCGATCATCGCCGAGCGCGGCTGGACGCGGGAAACCTTCGCCCTGGCCATGGCGGTGCAGAACCTCGTATGGGGTCTGGCCCAGCCGTTCACGGGCATGGTGGCCGACCGCTTCGGGTCGTGGAAGGTGATGGCGGCTGGCATGGTGCTGTACGCGGCGGGGCTGTGCGGCATGGCGATGGCGCCAGGCTCGACGGGTTTCGTGCTGGCCGGCGGCGTCTGCGTGGGCATCGCGCAGTCCGGCACTACGTTCGGCGTGGTCTATGGCGCACTGAGCCGCATGGTGCCGGCGCACCAGCGCAGCCGGGCGCTCGGGGTGGCGGGCGCGCTGGGCGGGGTGGGGCAGTTCCTGATGGTGCCGTCGGCCCAGGCACTGCTGTCGGCGGTGGGATGGCAGCAGGCGCTGATCGTATTTGCGGTGATGGCCGTGGCGTGGGTGCCGCTGGCGCTGCCGTTCCGCGACGGGCCCGCGGCTGGCGAGGCCGGCGCCCAGCCGCAGCCGCAGCCGATGCGGGCGGCCATTGGCGAGGCATTCCGGCATTCGGGCTTCTGGCTGCTCAATCTCGGCTTTCTGGCCTGCGGATTCCAGCTCGCGTTCATCGCCAACCACCTGCCGGCGTACCTGCGCGACAAGGGCCTGCAGCCGGCCAGCGCGATGGTGGCGCTGGCGCTGATCGCGCTGGCCAATATCGCCGGCACCTACGCGTTTGGCTGGCTGGGTGGCCGGCACGTGAAGAAGTACCTGCTGGCCGGCATCTACCTGGCGCGTACCTCGGCCATGGCGCTGTTCGTGCTGCTGCCACTGAGCCCGTTCACGCTGTACGCGTTCTCGGTGGCGATGGGGTTCCTGTGGCTGGGCACCGTGCCGCTGACCAGCGGCATCGTCTCGCAGGTGTTTGGCGTGCGCTACATCACCACGCTGTTCGGCTTCGTGTTCTTCGGCCACCAGCTTGGATCGTTCCTGGGCGTCTGGCTGGGCGGGCTGGTGTTCGAGCTCACGCGTTCCTATGATCTGGTGTGGATGGGTGCGATGGCGCTGGGGGTGGTTGCCGCCGCGCTGCATTGGCCCATCGATGACCGCGAGATCGTGCGCGCACCCTGGCCGGGCCTGCGAACCTGATGGAATAAACGGCTGACGCGGGGTGTTTACGCATCAGACGGGCTGCGCGCCAGGCGCGAGCAGGTGGAGTATGCTTGGCACGCAATCCTGCCACCCACGCTTTCCGGAGGCCGCCATGCCGCGTCGATTTCCTGTCTGGATGGGCGTTGCCGCCCTTGTGCTCAGCGCATGCTCGTCCCTGCAGCCCGAGGAAACCGGGCGCAAGCTGATCGGCAGCCCGCAAGCCGCGGTGCGCGACACGTTCGGCCAGCCCACCGACACCTTCCAGAAGCCCGACGGCACCCAGCGCTGGGTCTACTCGAAACAGCCCTATGGCTACGATGTCTATGTGGCCGACTTCGACGCCTCGGGCAAGCTGACGGGCTTTCGCCAGACGCTGACCGAGACCGAGATCTACACGGCGCGGCCCGGCGTGTGGACCAAGCAGGATGTGCTCGAACGCTGGGGCAAGCCAAAGGAGCCGATCCAGTACTACTCGCTGATGAAACGCGAGGCGTGGTCGTACCGCATGTACCTGCCCGGCTACGTGCCCGCGCACTTCAGCGCCTACTTCGACGACAACGGCGTGCTGGACCGCACCATGATCATCCAGGACTCGCGCGGCGGCGACCGCAGCCGGCGCTAGCCCACCGGTCTCACCCTCTGCGTACTGCCGTTACCTTCCCGCCCAGCACGTCGAGCGTGCGGCGCTGCGGGTTGTAGTCCATCGTGCCCGGCATGTGCTGGCCTTCGCGATTGCCAAAGCGCCAGGCGCAGCCCTTGAGCAACGCGGCGGCTTCGGCCTCGGTCTTGCCAATCAGGGCATCGTCGCCGAGCTTGTCGGCCTGGCAGCCTTCGGGCGTGCCCCGGCCGCCCTGCAGGCCCGGATCGGGCACGGCGCTGGCCGGCCCGCCTGCCGGTTGCGCGGCGCAGCCGGCCATCGTCGTTGCCAGCACCAGGGCCGCGCGCGTGGCGCCTGCCAGGGTCATCGCTTTCCAGTTCGAAACGGTCATGCGAGGGCTCTCCTTGTTCATGTGGCATGCCTGCCGATTCTACTCGCGCGGCTTGCGTGCCCGCTGGCGCGGGCGTGGCGCCGGTTCGGCGAACATCGTCATGTCGCGCAGGATGCAGCCCAGCAGCGTGTCGGCCGCCACGCCGAGCGGGCGTCCCGTCTTCACCAGCAGCCGTGCACGGGCCGCCTCGAACAGCGGATGGGCAATGGGCAGCGTCACCAGCTCGCCTGACTGCAGTTCGCGATACGCGGCAAACGCGCCGATCAGCGTGACGCCGTCGTGCCGCTTGACGAAGTGCCGCAGCACTGAGAGCGAGTTGGTGGTCAGCGTGGGACGGATCTGGATGTTCTCGGCGTAGGCCAGCATCTGCACGACCTGTCCGAGCCCGAACGCCGGCGGCATCATCGCCAGCGGATAGTCGCCGAGTTCGCGCACATCCACCTTGGTACCGCGCAGCGCGAGCGGATGCCCGGCATGCACGAGCAACACCACCGGCTGCGACGACGTGGCTACCCAGTGGATGTCCGCGTGCGACGGCGGGTTGTAGGCCAGGCCGATGTGTGCGCGGCTCTCCGCCACTTCCTGCAGCACGTTGTTCACCGGGAGGATGTCCACGGCCACGTCGAGGCGCGGATAGCGCGCGCAGAAGTCGGTCAGCACCTCGTCCATCAGGCCATCCACGTAGCCCTCGCTGGTGGCGATGCGCACCTGGCCGTGCTGCAGCCCGTGCAGCGCCTGCAGGCGGTCTTCGAACAGCTCCTGCTGCGCGCGGCAGCCGCGCCAGTACTCCAGCAGGTGCTGCGCGGCCTCGGTGGGCTGCACGCCGCGCGCGTGGCGGTCGAACAGCGACGCGCCAATCTCCTCTTCCAGCAGGCGGATCTGGCGCGTGATGACGGACGGGGCGGTGTTGATGCTGTCGGCCGCGCCACGGATCGAGCCATGCGTGAGCACCTCGTGGAAGTAGCGCAGCCGGCGCTGGTTCTGCAGTGTTTGCGCTGTTGCCAATTGGGCAACGATAGCCGACTTCAGTTGCTCTTGCTCTGTTTTTTCATCTGTCCGACGATGCTGACAAAACAAGAACCAGCACCAGCACGACGTTCATCGCATCCACGAACGACCCCGGGAGAGATCGAGACATGTCCGCAACACTGCCCCCAAGCACCACCCCCGCGTACGCCGCCGCCCAACAGGCGCTGTACCGCAAGCTGAACTGGCGCCTGCTGCCATTCCTGCTGCTCTGCTACACCTTTGCCTACCTGGACCGCGTCAACATCGGCTTTGCCAAGCTGCAGATGCAGAGCGACCTGGGCTTCTCCGACGCCGTCTATGGCCTGGGCGCCGGCATCTTCTTCTTCGGCTACGTACTGTTCGAGATCCCGAGCAACCTGATGCTGCCGCGCGTTGGCGCACGCAAGACCATCGCGCGCATCCTGGTGCTGTGGGGCCTGACGTCGGCCGGCATGATGTTCGTGCGCGACGAAACCACGTTCTACGTGCTGCGCTTCATGCTCGGCGTGTTCGAGGCCGGCTTCGCGCCCGGCATGATCTTCTACCTGACCTACTGGTACGGGCAGCAGCGCATGGCGCGCGTGATGGCCGTGGTCATGCTGGCCGGGCCGCTGGGCGGCATCTTCGGCTCGCCGCTGTCCACCTGGCTGATGACGGCGCTCTCTGGCGCGCATGGCCTGGCCGGCTGGCAATGGATGTTCCTGGTGGAAGGCCTGCCCTGCGTGCTGCTGGGTGTGCTGGCGCTGCGCGTGCTGGCGGACCGGCCGGCCGATGCAAAGTGGCTCAGCGAGGCGGAGAAACGCATGATCGCCGCCGACATCCACACGCCCGGCGCTGGCCACCATTCCTTCGGCCAGGTGGCGCGCGACCCGCGCGTCTACCTGCTGGCCTTCGCGTATTTCACGATGATCTGCGGCATCTACGCGGTGAGCTTCTGGCTGCCGTCGATCCTCAAGGCCGATGGCGTGACCGACACCATGCAGATCGGCCTGTACTCGATGATTCCGTACATCGCCGCCGCCATCGCCATGGTGGTGATCGGGCGCCGCTCCGACCGCCGCGGCGAGCGCCGGCTGCACAGCGCGGTGCCCGCCTTGATCGGCGCGGTGGCGCTGGCCGGCGCCACACTGTCCAGCGGCAACCTGGCCGTGTCGCTGCTCTGCATGACCGTTGCCACCGCGATGATGTGGACTGCCTACACTGTGTTCTGGGCCATCCCGTCGCAGTACCTGAAGGGCGATGCGGCGGCCGGCGGCATCGCGCTGATCAACACCATCGGCCTGATCGGCGGCTTTCTCAGCCCCACCATCATCGGCTGGGTGCGCACGGCCACCGGCAGCATGCAGGCCGGGCTACTGGTCATGGTGGCGCTGCTGGTGGCCGGCGCGGTGACGCTGGTAGCCAACCGCATGCCGGCGCCCCATGGCGCGCCGGCCGCAATCTGAATATCAATTCATGACGATGGAGAGTGTCTTGCCCCCCCGCATCCTGATCGCCGGTTTCCAGCACGAGACCAATACGTTCGCGCCGTCCAAGGCCACCTACGCCAGCTTCGAGCGCGGCGAGGGGTTTCCGGCGATGGCGCGCGGCCAAGACGTGCTGGCGCTGCGCGACGTGAACATTCCCGCCGGCGGATTCATCCAGGCCGCCACGCGGTATGGCTGGACGCTGTTGCCGGTGATCTGGACCGGCGCCAGCCCGTCCGCGCACGTCACCGAGGACGCCTTCGAGCGCATTGCCGGCGAGATCGTCGAGGCCGCGCGCCAGGGCGGCTTCGACGCCATCTACCTGGACCTGCACGGCGCCATGGTGGCCGAGCACGTGGACGATGGCGAAGGCACGCTGCTGGCGCGGCTGCGCGAGGTGGTGGGGCCCGACATGCCGCTGGTGGCCTCGCTGGACCTGCACGCCAACGTCACGCAACGGATGCTCGACGCCGCCGATGCGCTGGTGGCCTATCGCACGTACCCGCACGTGGACATGGCCGAAACCGGCGTGCGCGCGGCCGAGCTGCTGGAGCGCCTGCTGGCCCGCAAGACCGACGGGGCGCACCAGGCCCACCCGGCCCGCTGGCACGTGGCCGCGCGCCGCCTGCCGTTCCTGATTCCGATCAACGGCATGTGCACGATGCTGGAACCGGCGCGCGGCATGTACGCGGCGCTGGAGGAACTGGAAGGCGCTGGCGCGGTATCGCTGTCGTTCGCCCCGGGCTTCCCGGCTGCCGATTTCCCCGAATGCGGGCCGGTTATCTGGGGCTACGGGGCCGACGCGCAGGCGGTGGAAGCGGCCGTGCAGACGTTGTACGACCGGATGCTGGCCGACGAGGCCGCATGGGAGGTGCCATTCCTCTCGCCCGACGATGCCGTGCGCGAGGCCATGCATCTGGCGCGCGATGCCACGCGTCCCGTGGTGATCGCCGACACGCAGGACAACCCCGGCGCGGGCGGCGACTCCAACACCATGGGCATGCTGCGCGCGCTGCTGCGCAACGGCGCACAGGGCGCCGCCATCGGCCTGATCTGGGACCCCGCCGTGGCACAGGCGGCGCACGAGGCCGGCGTGGGCGCGGTGATCGACGTGGCCTTGGGCGGCGTCTCAGGCGTGCCCGGCGACGAGCCGCTGCGCGAGCGCTTCGACGTGCTGAAACTGTCTGACGGCGTGTGCCGCTTCGGCGGGCCGATGATGCACGGCATGCTGGCCGATGTGGGGCCGGTGGCGCTGCTCGGTATCGGCGGGGTGCAGGTGGTGGTGAGCGGCGGCAAGGCCCAGATGCTCGACCGCAACCTCTACCGCGTGGGTGGCGTGGAGCCCGAGGCGATGAAGATCCTCGTCAACAAGAGTTCGGTGCATTTTCGCGCGGACTTCCAGGGCATTGCCCATGCCGTACTGGTGGCCAAGGCGCCCGGCCCGATGACCGCCGATCCGGCGGACCTGCCGTGGACGCGGCTGGCGCCCGGCATCCGGCTCAAACCGCTGGGCCAGCCGTTCCGGGGCTAGCAGCAACGGTGGCGGGCGGTGGCGAAGGCTGCCGCCCGGAGCCACCGCCTAGAGCTTTTGCTGCGCCGCGAGACGAAAGATCTTGACCCATCGGTCGGCCTGGTTGCGGTCCGGCATCGGGATCGACCACCCGCCCTGGCGGTGCAGGCGCGACGCCACCACCACGAACCAGCGGCCCTGGCGGGCTTCGGGACGGGCCGCGTCGATGTCCGCGAAGATCATCACTTCGCGCTGGCCGTGCATCTCCAGCACGCTGTTCTTGCGCTCGGCGTCCACCTTGAGCGTGCCCCACTCGCCGGCCAGGGTCAGGACGCGTTCGCCCTTGACGCGCCGGCCGTGAATCGACCGGTAGCGGCGCAGCCACGCGATACCGAGCGCCACCAGCGTCAGCACGATCGCCAGGTCGACGATGCTGCCGGCCAGTTCGCCGAAGGTGGCCGACACGGTCTGGTAGAGCCGCACGAGTCCGTAGAGGAAGGCGGCGATCACCGCCAGCCCAAGAAGAATGAAGGGCACGTCTGGTTTCCCGAAATGAAGCCTGGCGTCTTGCCAGGCGGCCACCCACCGGCCGGACGTTGGCCGCCGTTGTCCGACCGCGCCAGCCTATAATGGTTCGCCCCGCGACGCCCGCCGGGGTTGCCATCGGGGCCGGCCCACCTTCATGCCATCGTATCCTCTCGTCCTTTGCCTGACCATTGCCGTGGTGTGCAGTGTGGGCATGGCCGTCGCCGTGTGGCCGCGACGCGATGATCCCACGGTGCGCGCGTTCCTGTTGCTGGCCGGCGGCGTGGCCATCTGGAGCGGCGGGCGCCTGCTGGAGATCAGCGAGACCGAATTGTCTGGGCGGATCTTCTGGGCCAAGTTCCAGTACGCGGGCATCGTGGCGGTGCCGATTGGCTGGCTGGTGTCGATGGTCCACCTGAGCCGCCCCCGCTTCGTGGTGCCGTGGTCGCTGTTGTGGGTGCCGACGCTGATGGCACTGCTGACGCTGGCGCTGGTGCTCACCAACGAGCGCCACCACCTGATCTGGAGCTCGATCGAGCTGATGCCGCCCGGGGTATCGCCCGGCGCGGTCTTCCGCCACGGCGTGGGTTACACCGCGGTGGCGGCCTGGACCTACGCGCTGCTGGGGCTGAGCCTGTATTTCCTGGCCACCGCCGAGGTGCCAAACGCGGCCTTGTCACGCCGTGGCCGCGCGGTGCTGATGGGCGGCCTGATGCTGCCGCTGGTCACCCATATCGCCTACCTGTACCGCTGGACGGGCCCGCTCGGCGGCGACCTGACGCCCGCCACGTTCTCGGTGATGACGGTGCTGGTGTGGTTCTGCGCGCTGCGCACGCACCTGGACGACACCGGGCACTACGCGCGCCTGCGCGTGTTCGACACGATTCGCGAGGGCTGCGTGATACTGGGCGCCGACGGCCGCATCGTGGAATTCAATCCGGCCGCGCTGCAACTGGTGCCCGAACTGCGACGCGGCCAGATTGCGCCGGCGCCCTGGCGCGATGCGCTGAGCGCGCCCGGCGTGGCCACGCCGTTCCTGCCGGAGGGCGTGGGATACGAGCTGGCGGTGGAGCCGGTGTGCCGCATGGACGGCAAGGAAATCGGCCTGCTGGTGTTCATGCGCGACATCAGCCGCTACCAGTCGCGCGAGCAGGCGCTGGCCACCCAGCTGGGCGAGACCGCCGAGCAACTGTCGCGCGTGCAGGCCGACCTGGACATCGATGCGCTGACCGGCATCCCGAACCGGCGCTATTTCCAGCGCCAATCGCTCGACGTGGTGACGCGGGCCTTCGAGCTGGGCCGGGAAGTGGGCCTGCTGATTCTGGACGTGGATCTGTTCAAGCAATACAACGATCTTTACGGCCACCCGTGCGGCGACGATTGCCTGCGGCGCGTGGCCACCGCGCTCACTGCCACGCTGCATGGCGACCAGTTCTGCGCCCGGCTGGGCGGCGAGGAATTCGCGGTGGTGCTGCCCGATTCGTCGCCGGAAGAGACGCGCGCCACGGCGCGCAGCCTGGTGGCCGCCGTGCGCGAGCTGGGCATTCCGCACAACGGCACGCCAGTGCAACCATTCGTGACGATCAGCGTGGGCGCGGTCTGCGCCGTCCCGGACGCGGCCCGGCTGGAGCCACTGCTGCACCGCGCAGACAGCGCGATGTACCGCGCCAAGCGTGCCGGCCGCAACCGCTACGTGCTCGACGGCAGCCTGTACCTGGGGGCGCAAAACGGCTGATTTCAGAAAGGTGCGAGAAAGCGCTTGCAATCTGCCACATCTTCTGTAGAATTCGCGGCTCGCGTCGCAGCAGTCACGCAGCGAAACGAAGCCCAGATGGCGGAATTGGTAGACGCACTAGGTTCAGGTCCTAGCGGTGGCAACACTGTGGAGGTTCGAGTCCTCTTCTGGGCACCAATTCAAAGACCCCGCTCAACGAGCGGGGTCTTTTCATTTCTACGCCCAGAAAGGGCAGTCCCTGCGGACTGCCCGGGGGGATTCGGTTGGTTTTGCCCTCTCCCCCGGCCCCTCTCCCGCCATGCGGGAGAGGGGAGCGAACCATCGGTCTGCGACATGCCCTTGGGGTTCTCCCCTCGCCCGCTTGCGGGAGAGGGGCGGGGGAGAGGGAGGGCGTATCAAGCCGCCACGCCCCGCGCGCGCTGGGCCACGCTCACTTGCGCATCCTGCGTCATGGCCTGCCGCACCACATCGCCGATCATTTCCGCGGTCACTGCCGAGAGCGTCCAGCCCAGGTGCCCGTGTCCCGTGTTGTAGAACACGTTGGCCGCGCGGCCGCGTCCGACGCGCGGCATCATGTTCGGCATCATCGGGCGCAGGCCGGCCCAGGGCACCACGCTGCGCGTGCTCACGCCGGGGAAGCAGGCGTGCACCCAGTCCACCAGCGGACGGATGCGGTCGGCGCGAATGTCGCGGTCGATGCCGTTGAACTCGGCCGTGCCCGCCACGCGGAAGCGGTCTACGCCCAGCCGGCTCGTCACGAGTTTGGTCTCGTCGTCGAGCAGGCTCACGGTCGGTGCGCTGGCCTGGCTTTCGGCGTCGTTGAGATGCACGGTGATCGAATAGCCCTTCACCGGATAGATGTTCACGCGGTCGCCCAGTTGCCGGGCAAAGCCACGGCTGCCCACGCCGGCGCAGACCACCAGTCCGTCGAACTCGCGCGAGGTGGGCAGGTTGTCCTCGGCGGACACCACGGTGGCGCGGCGCCCCGTGGTGGACAGCGCGCGCACGTCCTGGTTGTACAGCGTCTGCACGCCCACGCGCCGGATCGCGGCCGCCAGGCCGGTGGTGAACTTGTGGATGTCGCCGGTGGCATCGCTCTCGGTGTAGTAGCCGCCGTAGTACTGTCCAGCCAGGGTTGGCTCGATGGCGCGCATCTCGTCCGGCGTGACGGCCTGCCGTGGCAGCCCGCCCTCGGCCAGCAGTTGCGACACCCGTCCGGCATGGTCGAAGCCCGCCTTGTTGCGATAGATATGGAGGATGCCGCGCCGCTTCAGGTCGAAGTCGATGCCCTCGGCGTCGGCCCAAGAGAACAGGTGCTGGCGCGCGGCAATGGCCAGGCGCGCCGTTTCCACGGTGTTGGCCCGATAGTGCGGAATCGACGCGATGAACTCGGCAAACCAGCTCAGCTTGTGCCAGGTGGGGCGTGGATTCACCAGCAGCGGCGCGTCGTTGCGCAGCATCCACTTGATGCCCTTGGCCAGCGTGGACCAGTGCGTCCAGACTTCGGCGTTCGATGCGGAAAGCTGGCCGCCGTTGGCGAACGAGGTTTCCATGGCCGCATAGCGGTGCCGCTCGAACAGCGTGACGGAGAACCCGCGTTTGGCCAGGGCGTATGCCGTCGTGACGCCGGTAATGCCGCCGCCAATCACTGCAATGGTTTTCATGTGGAAGGTCTTCCAGGACGTCATGGGGTGGCAGCCCGCGGCGCACCATGCGCTGCGCGGACGCCCCCTCTGTCCTTGACCTGAGAGATTCGCGGGCAGGGCCCGCTTGCTCCTTCGGTACCGCCGGCCGACGTACGAGCCGGAGGTTCTTCAGAGTGCACTGGCGATACCGGTCCTTTTGCCTGAGAGTTTCCGGGGCGGTTGCTCCTTCGGCGCCGTGCTGCCTGGCGGCAGCGACGGGCTCTCCCGATATCGCGGGGTACAACGGTGGCCACTATGCCACAGAAATTCAAGATTCGGCTATCAGATAGCGTTGCGCCAGACGCACCCATGCGGCGGCGCCCAGCGGCAGCACCTGGTCGTTGAAGTCATAGCCCGGGTTGTGCACCATGCACCCGCCAAACTCGCCTTCGCCATTGCCGAGTATCAGGTAGCAGCCTGGCACCGCGTTGAGCATCCACGCGAAATCCTCGCTGCCGTTCAGTCCCTTTGGCGACTGGGTGACTACCTGGTCAGCGCCCACCAGTTCCCGGCACACGTCGGCTGCCAGCGCGGTGGGCGCGGCTGCGTTGACCATCGGCGGCGTGAGCTGGCGATAGTCGATCTGGGCCGTCGCGCCGTGCGCCTGCGCCGTGAGGCTGACGATGTCGAAGATGCGGGCTTCCACCAGCGCGCGTGTTTCGGGCCGGGCGGCGCGCACGTTCAGGCCGATTTTGACTTCCTCGGGAATCACGTTGTGCGTAGCGCCGGCGTGGATGTAGCCAACCGAGACCACGGCGGTGTCGTCGGGCGCCACGTTGCGCGCTACCACCGTCTGCAGCGCGGTGATGATGGCGGCCGAGGCGGCGATGGGGTCCTTCGCGCGATGCGGCATGGCGCCATGGCCGCCCATGCCGCGAATCGTGATGTCTGCCACGTCGGACGACAAACTGACCGGCCCTTCGAGCACGCGGAACGAACCGGCGGCCACGCCCGGCATGTTATGCAGCGCGAAGATCGCATCGCACGGAAAGCGTTCGAACAGGCCGTCGTCGATCATGGCGCGTGCGCCGCACAGGTTCTCTTCGTCGGGCTGGAAGATCAGGTTCAGCGTGCCGTCGAAATCGCGCGTATCGGCCAGCGCCTTGGCGGCGGCCAGCAGGATGGCGGTATGGCCATCGTGGCCGCACGCGTGCATGCGGCCCGGGGTCTGGCTGGCGTAGGGCAGGCCGGTGGCCTCGACGATGGGCAGCGCGTCCATGTCGGCACGAATGCCGAGGCGGCGCGTGCCGTTGCCGAGCTTGAGCTGGCCCACCACGCCGCTCTTGCCGATGCCGGTGTGCACCGTGTAGCCCCAGCTTTCGAGCAGCGTGGCCACCAGCCGGCTGGTGGCGCCCACTTCGAAACCCAGTTCGGGCTGCGCGTGGATCTGGCGACGAATGCCGACGAAGGTCTCGGTGTCGATGGCGGGCAGCAGGTGGGGCAGCAACTGGAACGGGGTGAGGGTCGGTTCGCGGGTCATGGGATAGGTCTCCGGAGATCAGTGTTCGCGTTTTTCGGTAATGCGCAGCACGGCGGTCAATGCCAGCACGCCGCACGCCATCATGTAGAAGGCCGGTGCCATCGGGTTGCCGGTCTTGGCCAGCAGCCACGTGACCACGAACTGCGACGAGCCGCCGAACACGGTGACGCCAACGCTGTAGATCACAGCCAGCCCCGTGGCCCGCACGCCGGCGGGCAGCATTTCCAGCAGCATCAGGAACAGCGGTGTGGTGCCCAGGTTGATGCTGGCGGTGAGCAGCGCGGACAGGCACAGCACTAGCAGCACGCTCGGGTAGTGGTTCATGAGCCAGAAGGCCGGATACACGGCGATCAGGCTGAACAGCAGGGAGCCTGCCACCAGCGGCTTGCGATGCGGCAGGCGGTCTGCAAGCCGGCCCGCCACCAGCGATACCACCAGCAGCGTGACGCCGGTGACGCAGCCCGACAGGAACGACAGCGAGGCCGGCATATGCAGCACGCGGATCATGTACGTCGGCATGAAGAACACCACCAGGTACATCGTGGCGGTGCCCGCCGTGCCGGCCAGGATGCCCAGCACCACCTTGCCCGCATGGCGCCGGAACAGCTCGCCGACCGGGCTCGGTGCGTGCGCATCGGCCTGGTGCGTTTCATCGAGGTGCGAGCGGATGTAGAGACCCACCGGCGCGATCAGCAGGCCCAGCAGGAACGGCACGCGCCAGCCCCAGCTTTCGAGTGCGGCGGTGGGCAGCCACGCATATAGCAACGCGCCGGTGGCGGCCCCGGCCAGCGCCGAAATGCCCTGGCTGCCGATCTGCCAGCTCACGCGCCAGCCGCGTCCGCCCACGTCGCCACCTTCCATCAGCATGGCCGTGGATGCGCCAATCTCCCCGCCGAGCGAGAAGCCCTGCAGCAGGCGGCCGGTTACGAGTACCAGCGAGCCAAGGACGCCGGCCGTGGCATAGGTGGGCGCCAGCGCAATGCACAGCGTGCCGATCACCATCAGGCCGATGGTCAGCGTCATGGCGGCCTTGCGGCCACGGCGGTCGGCGTAGTTGCCGATCACCACGCCGCCCAGCGGACGCATCACGAAGCCGATGCCGAAGGTGGCCACCGCCAGCAGCAGCGAGCCATAGGGGCTGTCGGACGGAAAGAACAGCTTGCCGATCAGCAGCGAGAAGAAGCTGTAGACCGTGAAGTCGAACATCTCCAGCGCGTTGCCGATGGAGCAGGCGGCGATCAGGCGGAACTGGCTTTGCCTGGGCGCGGCGGTGGCACTGGCGGATGCCGCGCTGGCGGGGGAAGGCGCCAGCGGCGCGCCGGCAGACAGGGTTGCGTCGTTCATGTCGGGGGCTCCACGAACCGGGGTTGGAGAAACCGTGGAGCCGTATCGCCGGCATCCATCGCTTGGGCGCACAACGCCCTGGCGATGCAGTATTCAGGCAAACACGCCAGCCCGAAAATCATATATTTTCATGGCGATAACCATTTGGCATCGCCGTCATCATCACCCGTCGCGCACCATCCGGACTAGTACCTAGCCGGCGCTTTTGCGAGTGCCGTGCACGACAAATGCGCATGCGCGCACCACGGCAAGGCATCGACAACGGAACCCCCGGGAGAAACCCTGATGAAGCTGCAACAACTGCGCGTGCTGATGGCGGTGGCCCAGCACGGCAGCATGCACGAGGCCGCACGCAGCTTGCACACCTCGCAGCCGGCGCTCTCGAAAGCCATTGCGGAGCTGGAGCGCGAGCTGGGCGTGACGCTGATGTCGCGCTCGGTGCGCGGCGTGAGCCTCACGGCGTATGGCGTGGCGCTGGTGCGACGTGCCACCGTGGTGGAGCAGGAGCTTCGGCACGCGCTGGAAGACATCGAATCGATCCGCGGCCATGCCGAAGCGCAGTTGCACATCGGCTTCACGGCCGTGGCGTCGAGCGGCGCCTTGCCCGATGCCATGGCCACCTATAGACAGAACTATCCGAACGTGACGCTGCGCGCGGTGGAACTACGGCCGCAACAGATACTGGAAGGCCTGCGCGAGGGGCGGCTCGACCTCGGGCTGATCTCCACCAACGGTGGGCCCGGCGGCGGGGGCATGCAGTGGGAGCCGTTGTCTTCGGTGGGCATGGGCCTGGCGGTGCGGCCGGGGCATCCACTGCGGCGCGCGCGACGGCTGCGCGCGCTGCTCGATGCCGACTGGCTGACGCTCGATCCGCTGGATGATCCCGGCAGCCCACTGGCGAGCCTGATGCGGATGCACCGGCTAGACATGCCCAAGCGCATCGTGCAGAGCGCATCGAACCTGCTGGGTTTGCAACTGGCTACCAAGACCGACCTGATCAGCGTGTGGTCGAACTTCGTGTTCGAAGGCACGGGGCCGCTCAAGCTCGATCCACAATCGCTGGTGCGCTTGCCGATTGCGGACGAGATGCCGGATTTCGAGCTGTTTCTGGTCTATCGCTCGGAAGACCTGATGACGCACGCATGCGCGCAATTCACGCGCGAGGTGCGGCATGCCGCCAAGCCCCGGCGCGGCCGATAGCGCCGGGGCCGGCTGCGTTACTTCAACAGCTTCAGCAGGGCATGCGCGCCGGCCTCGGACGATGCCGGGTTCTGGCCCGTCACGAGCTTGCCATCGACCACCGCGTAACTGGCCCAGTCGTCGCCGCGCGAGAACTGCGCGCCGTGCTGCTTGAGCACGTCTTCCACCAGGTACGGCACCACGTTGGTCAGCTGCACCGCCTCTTCCTCTGAGTTTGTGAAGCCGGTGACCTTGCGGCCACGCACGAACGGCTCGCCATCGGTGCGCTTCACATGCCGCAGCACGCCCGGCGCATGGCAGACCAGCGCCATCGGCTTGCCGGCGCGGTCGAACGCTTCGAGCAGCGCGATGGAGCGCTTGTCTTCGGTCAGATCCCACAAGGGCCCATGGCCGCCGGGATAGAACACCGCATCGAAGTCGTCGGCCTTGACCTGGTCAAGTGTGAGCGTGGCGGCCAGGTGCTTCTGGGCGGCCGGGTCGCCCCGGAAGCGGCGCGTGGTGTCGGTCTGGAAATCGGGTTCGTCGCTTTTTGGATCGAGGGGCGGCTGGCCGCCCTTGGGCGACGCCAGCGTGACGTCGATGCCGGCATCGGTGAACACGTAGTAGGGCGCCGCGAACTCTTCCAGCCAGAAGCCGGTCTTCTTGCCCGTGTTGCCAAGCTGGTCATGCGAGGTGAGCACCATCAGGATCTTCATCGTCGGTCTCCCGGTACGGTTGAGTCCGCCCGGCAACGCCGGGGCACAGGCAACCATCGTAGGCAGTGCCCGTGCGATTCGCCAAGGTCGACGACGTGAGCGTCAGGAATCGTTGCGGCGCTTGCGGCCAGTGAGCATCGACACGATCAGGTTCTCGCGCCCCTTCAGGCTCATGGCGATAGCAGCCACCACGTGCACCACCACCAGCCCAAGCAGCGTATTGGACAGCCAGCGATGAATGTCGATGGGCCAGTCCTCGCCCCAGAACGGATCGAGCCGCGACATCCAGCCCGTGACGGCCAGCGCCAGAATCAGCGCCCACATCGCCAGCATCATGGCCGCGCCCAGCGGCGTATGGCTGATGAAGCGCGGCGCACGCCCGCGTGCCAGCGCCCGCACATAGGCCAGCACGCCGGCGGGACGCGGCAGCCACGCGCTGAAGCGCGCGTGCTCGCTGCCGACGAAGCCCCACAGGATGCGCAGCAGCACCAGCACCACCGCTGCGTAGCCCAGCAAGCGGTGTAGCTGATCGCCGGAGTCATCCACCAGATCGTAGAAGACGATGGCCGCCACGCTCCAGTGTGTGACGCGCACGGCCAGGTCCCAGACGCGGATCGTCTCAGGTGCGTGCACCCGATCCGCGGGTGTGGACATGCTTACTTCTCGATTTCGGATTTGACGATGTCCAGCGTCTTGGTGTCGAAGTAGATCTCGGCCTTCTTGCCATCCTTGGTGGTGCCATAGATCTCGTAGCAGTTGCCGTCCACCTTGAATTTCTTGATGTTGTAGCCCTGCGCCGCGATCTTGGCCTTGGCGTCGGCTTCGGGCATCCAGTCGGCCTTCGGATGCTTGGTGCAATTGGCGCCGGCAAACGCACCGGTGCTGAACGCGGCGGCGAGGGTGAAGGTGGCTACGGCGGCAATCTTGGACATGGCTCGACTCCTGGATGGGCCCGATCACGGGCAAAGGTTCAGCATCGTAGGGCTGAACGAGAGCGATTCTCAATGATGGCTTTCCCGATCCATCGCATATGCACTGGCAGGCGCTTTTCAAGGCAAATGTCATGACGTTGTCACGTCAGTGTAATGTCCCTATCGCTGGCATGGACTTCACCATTGTTCGTCTTGTGGGACAATCGCGCCCCATCGGATAAGGGTTTTCCCCATATCAGCGACGAAGGGTTTCGGATGAAGACGATTGACTGGAAGGACTGGGAGATCTTCTGCCGTGTGGTGGAAGGTGGCGGCTTCACGCAGGGGGCCGAACTGGCCGAAGTCCCGAAGTCATCGGCAAGCGCCGGCGTGGCGCGGCTGGAAGGGCAGCTTGGCGTGCGGCTGTTCGAGCGCACCACGCGCCGCGTGCGCGTGACGCAGCGCGGCCAGCAGCTTTACGACCGTGTGGCGCCATTGTTCAGCGCGCTGCGCGAAGTCAGCGCCGAAGCCGCATCGGTCAGCGACGAGGTGAGCGGCACCATCCGCATCGCCACCCCCTACGAAGTGGGTTCGCAGCACTTGTCCCCCACGCTGAACCGCCTGCTGAAACAGCATCCGTCGCTGAGCGTGCAGCTCGACGTCAGCTGGGACCAGCCCGACCTGATCCGCCACGGCTACGACCTGGCCTTTGTGATGACCGATACGAGCCTGCACGACAGCTCGTTCGCCAGCAAGCGTGTGGTGCTGATCGAGCGCGCGTTTTACGCGGCGCCGTCGCTGATCCGTGAGCGCGGCCTGCCACGTGCGCCGCAAGACCTGCAGGGCTGGCCGACGGTGGGCAATCTCGACGACGCGCACTGGGAGTTCCTGCGCGACGGCGTGGAAACGTTCTCGATGGATGTGGAGCCGCGTATCTGCACGCACAACGCGGAGGTACGGCTCAAGGCGGCGGTGGACGGGCTCGGCGTGACGCGGCTGTCGCCGCGCTTCGTGCACGAGCAACTGGTGCAGGGGCAATTGGTGCGCGTGCTGCCCGGCTACTGTTCGTCGCCGCTGAAGGTCTACGTGCTGATGCCGGCCCGCAAGCTGATGCCGGCCAGCGTGCGCGCGTTCCTGAACGCGCTGGAAGAAACCCTGGGCGTGCCGGAGGCCCGCCGCCCCGTGCCGCGCGCCGAAGCTTCAGCCGCGGACGTGGCGCAGGTGCCGGACGTCACAGCAGCCGCAGGCGACGAGGATGACGTACCGACGATCCTGACGCTCGACGGCGCTGATCCGCTCCGCCCGGTGGCTCCGTAACTTCGTAACGCAGTCGCTCAGTAGGGCTGGTCGCCGCTGCGCACGCTGAGGCCCAGCGTTTCGGCGATTTCGAGCATCTCGTCGTCGTCTTCGCTGCGCGTGATCCAGCCGGCGTAGGCATCGCCGCCGGTATCCCAGTTCCAGAGCGTGTAGCCGGCCACGCGCAGCTGGTCGGTGGCCAGTTCCATCAGCTCCGGCACGCTGGTGCCTTCGACGAAGTCTTCGTCCTCGGTGTCGTCGGTGCCCCAGTCCAGCTCGATGTCGATGCGCTCGCACAGCTGGTTCAGGCAGCCGATGAAAGACTCCACGTCTTTCCAGTCGACATAGAAGCCGGCCTCCCAGTCAATCACGTCCTTGATCTGGTAGAGCAGCTCCTCGGCGTCGGCCTCGTCTTCCTCGGCGTCTTCCAGCGCTTCCTCGAACAGCGTGGTGTGCCGGGTGGTCTGTTGGGTGTCGCCAAGATTGATCAGCGCGAACAGCCGGCTTACGGCGTCTTGTGCGTCGTCGTCCAGTTCAATTGCCATGCCTTGCTCCTTTGTGGCCATGTGTCGTATCAGGCAGCCACTTTACCAAGCTCGCGTTGTCCGTGGGGCGTGATGCGCAGCGCACGCGACGCGCGTGTGGGCTCGATCCAGCCGCGTTCCAGAAAGGTGTCCAGCATCGCCGCGCCAAGCGCGCCGCCCAGGTGCGGCTTGCGCTCGCTCCAGTCCGGACACGTGCACGCAAACTGCCGGCGCTTGCGCCGCGTGGCATCGAGATCGATACCGAGCCGCGCCACGGCCTGCGCGCCGTCGCCGGTCAGGTCGACCCGCGTGCCCGACAGCGCCAGCCAGCCCGCTTGCGACATTCGTTCGAAAAGTGCCACGGCAAGTTCCCCGGCCAGATGGTCATAACAGGTGCGCGCCTGCTTGAGCGCCGGCGGCGTGGTGCGCGATACCGGCACCGCGCGCATGCGGGGCGGCTGGCTGGCCAGCGACGCCGTGGCCAGTGCCTCGATGGCCAGCCCGATCTCGGGCGCGGCCAGCCGGTAATACCGGTTGCGCCCGCGCGATTCCACGGCCAGCAGACCACCTTCCGAGAGCCGCGCCAGATGCCCGCTGGTGGATGAGGCGGACAAGCCCGCAATCAACGCCAACTCCCCAGCCGGCCGCGCGCTGCCATCCATCAGCGCCCACAGCATGGCCGCGCGCCCCGGGTCAGCGAGCAGACCCGCCAACTGGCTGATGCCAGGTGCGTATTCCATAGTTCATCCGAAGGTGAAGGGACGGATGGATTATAGGAGGTGGGGGCGTTTCGGGTGACCTCGGACATTAAGAGACTGTTTGCACACTAAAACGCTGTTGGAAACATTAGAGCGCGCTCATGAGCACCAGGGTCTTTCCAAATGTATGGTCTCGCCCCTTCAGACGCTTCGAATCCCCCTAGCCACGCCTTTTGCCGTTGCGCGTTCCCGGTGGGGTGGTGTTCCCAAGAATCTTCTTTAGCGGATCGTTGAGCAGATGCTTTGCGCGCACGAGCTTCAAATACGGATCTTCCACTACGCGGTGCTCTCTTTCGAAGCAACGTGCAAAGGTAGCCTTTGCTAACGTCTCGGGCACATACGCCGTCCCGCTCCAAAGCCAGCGCCACATAAGGAACTCGCCTTTGTTCGCAACAACGTACAGGGGCTTACCTTTGCAACGCGTCCGGCCCATGTTTGCGGATTGTGTAGCCCAGTGGCGGTTGCTTATATCGGTCGATCTGTTTCAAGGGGCTGCGTATCGCTATGGGGCGCCGCCGCAACACCGCCATCGCGCTCAATGCAGACTGGATCGGGCGCTGGCAGGAAGATCGAAGTGGCGGCTGTCGTGGGACAGCCAGAACAACCTGTCGGTGACCGATCAGGAAAAACTGGCGCTCTACAAGAACGCCGCCGACTACGCCAAGGATCACAACATTGCGCTGGGCAAGGCGCTAAGCGACGACCAGGTCAAAGCACTCGACGCGCCGATGCTGTGGTACGTCGAGCAGGCGGTACCCGACCCCCGATGCACGCTGGCCAGCACGATCTGCCCGACCGTCAATGCGCTCGTGCCGCAGATCTATCTGCCTGAGGGCTATGCACAGGCGCTGGCAGTGCCTACCGGCGGCACCATCAGCGGCGAGAACATCAAGCTGACCGTCGACGGCCAGCTTCGCAACACCGGCCAGGTCATCGCGCAGGACACGCTGACCGTCAAGGCCGAAAGCATCGACCTGAGCCCGAACGTGGTGTCGATCGGCACCAACGCGTACAAGGCACAGGGCGGCTGGAACGTAGTGACCGGCACCGTGGTGCAGCCCGGCGGCTTCCTGTCGGCGATGCACATGGACATCGAAGCCGACAGCATCCGGGCCATCAACGACGCCTTCCGCGTGACCCGTGCGGACGGCTCGGTCGACCCTGACGCCAGCGCCGCGCTGGTGGCGCAGCTCAAGGAAAGCCTGGGGCTGAACTACACCGAAGGCACGGTTGCCGACGACATCCACACGCGGTTCATCAAGGAAAAGAAGGGCTTCGGCATCATCGGCCAGATTGTGGCGATGGTGGCGGCGGTGGCGATTTCGATTGTCACGGCTGGGGCGGGGGCGGCCCTGATGGGCGTTGCGCTGGCAGAAATGAGCGTGATGCAAGCGGCGTTGGCCGTGGCAATCGACGGCTTGATTGCAGGCACGCTTTCGAGCATGGTCAGCCAGGTCATCACAACTGGGTCATTGAACATTGGTACGGCGTTGAAGGCTGGCGCAGTTTCCGGTCTGACCGCCGGACTGACGCAGGGTGCACTCGGTGCAATGAACCTAAGTAACGCTGGTATCGGCAGCATTGGGGACAATCTCGCTAAGGGCAACTGGACTCAAGCTGCTGGTCAGCTTGGGAGTTATGCCCAAGCCACGGTTGTGCGCTCAGCCATCAGTGCGGGCATCAACACGGCTGTGTATGGTGGCAGTTTCGGACAGGCGTTCGCCGGCGGACTGGTGCGTGATGCGGCGGCGCTCGCGGCGAATGCTGTGGGTGTCTCGGCACCCGGCATCGGGGCACCAGGCGCGGATGCTCAGTCCATTCTGGCTAACGCGCTTGGCCACGCGTTAGTCGGCTGTGCGGCGCAGAGTCTATCTGGCGGGGATTGTGCCGGCGGTGCCATTGGCGGGGCAGCGAGTGCGATCGCAGCGCCGTTGATCCGCGACCAGGTTTACGCGGACAGTCCGGTGCTGAATTACAGCGATGACCCTGTGCGACAGGCGCTCACCGTGGGTATGGCGACGCTGATCGGTGGGGCAACCGGCGCCTTGCTTGGCACGGACGCGACGGCGGCAGCGCTGGCCGCGCAGAACGAGTCGCTGAACAATGCGACCAGCGGTGTGAAGAAACCGGTCATACCGGACGACGTGCGCAAGATGATGGAGGCGGAACGGCGTGCGTTCGGGCAGACTGGATCGGTGCCGAACTCGGGGGGATCGGATGGGCCTGCCATGGTTGGACCGAGCCCACTCGTGCTTGGCGGCGCAAAGAGTGGCGTCAGATCGGGGGTGCCTGGTAATGACTTCACGCCCAATCCGGATATAGCCGCGCCATATTCCAGACCGTCTGGTGCTGGACCTACGGCGGCGCAGCGTGCAGCCGTACAAGGCCAACCTTGTGTTGACTGTGGCGCGATTACCGCCAATCAGGTGGCAGATCACAAGGACCCATTGGTAGTACAGTATTATCGAGACGGGTCGGTGAATGTGCCTGCCCAAAGGGCTGTGGACGCTGTCCAGCCACATTGTCCGACTTGTTCAGCATCTCAAGGTGGCCAGCTTGGGGTATTTGGCAAGGCGATGAGAGATTTCTTTGGCTTTTGAAAATGAAACAGAATTCTGTCGATAGTCAGAAAGAGATTTGCTCGCGATTCGGCGCGCCGTACTTTGGTTGTGATCTTGCTTTGAAAGTCGGCATATCACGTAACGTCAAGGATGGTGTGCGACCTCTCAATGGGCTTAGGATCAAGCCGGAAGCTGGAACATGCGGTTGGTACATTTGGGCTGGCGAAACTTTCTCTGAAGACCCAGACTTCTTCTCACCACTACATGCCGTCCATCTTGCAGAATGGGCTCCGCTAGTGGTTCCCTATCTAGGACTCCCCCCGGGATGGAGGTTCCTGGTAACGGAGGCTTATGAGGACGTTTGGAAGGATCCGAATCTTGCTTAGTCTCAAGTTGCGATAGCGATGTCCGTTCTTATGAGCCCGGCCTTGACCGGGCTCATCGCTTCTGCAGGAGCTGCTGTCGTTTCTGTAACGGTCCAGATACCTTTTGCATGTCATCAACGATGGTTCAGGTCGAAGCGCACAAACTGTCATCGACCGTCAGGGACTCGACGTCGTTGGCGGCGTCGGGGTCGAGACGAAGATGGGGCCGCCCTGCGCGAGGTGGGCGCGGGCGGTCTCGTCACCGTCGTTACTCTTTAAACAGCCGCTGAGCGCGTAGGCAAAAAAACCGCGTCTGGGCAAAACATGGGAAGGGCACTCGCGTCGGGGCGTTGGCCGCCCGCCAAGCTAGCCCGCGTCTAGAGTTGCGGGCCGTCGCCAACGTGGGACGCGTCGGATGCTGGATATGGTGCCATTGGCGGGGCAGCGAGTGCGATTGCGGCGCCGCTGATCCGCGACCAGGTCTACGCGGACAGTCCGGTTCTCAACTACAGGGACGATCCTTATCGTCAAGCGCTCACAGTTGGCCTGGCAACGCTGATCGGTGGAGCTACCGGTGCCTTGCTGGGCGCAGATGCGACAGCAGCAGCCAATGCGGCCCAGAACGAGTCGCTGAACAACGCGACCAGTGGTCAGAAAAAGCCTGGTACACCGGATGAGATCCGGAAGATGCCGGAACAGGAGCGTCGGGCGTTCGGTCAGACTGGAACGGTGCCGAACTCGGGTGGATCGGATGGGCCTGCCATGGTTGGGCCGAGCCCGCTCGTGCTCGGTGGGGCCAAGGGCGGTGCGCCAAACTTTATCGTATCGCCAGGAGGGACCGCATATCCGGTACCGAATGGTGCTACCGGGCCGGAGCTGGCGAACAACGGCAGGGGTATGCAGTTTCAAGGAGGAGCCGGTGGCAACGGGCTGAATCCAAATACAACGGGCTTCCGGTTTATGAATCCGATCACCACAGGCCCATCCCTTATCCGTACGGCTATGGGTCATACAATAATGCGAGTGGTCAAGCGGTGAATCCATTGACAGGCAAAAACGATCCCGAAGACGGATCCGATGTGGCACATCCCTGGGAAATAAGGGGTCAATGATGACTGGTGAAAGTAAAACGGCGCTGCACTGTATAGAGGGTCGCGAGCTTGAGGCGATAACGTTTGTCCGCGATTATCTGCAGCTTCACTTCGAGGGCCCCCGATTGAATGCCTACGTCTGGCCGGTTGTAGTCGTAGGTCGTGCGCGTTGTCCGGTTGGGGGCGGTGGATATCGCGATGAGTTGTGTGCCCGGATTGGATGTGTAGTCAACTCTGCGCAAGAGGTACCGGGGGAATACATAAGGCTCTCTTTTAGCGACGGTTCCGCTATTGAGGTTAGTCTTCGAGATGAGGATCGCTCGGGCCCAGAGGCCTTGCTTCTAGATGATGGTGTCGGCAAAGTCTGGAATGTGTGGTGACGCGATAATCGACAAGCAAATCTTGCAGAAACGATAGACCCGGCCTCAGCCGGGTCTATCGTTTCTGCGGTACTTCTTTACGGTTCCGGAGCGGAGCCGGATACCGTTTGCACGTTATCGACAACGACGTGCTCACCGTCCAGATCGAAGCGCACGAACTGTCGCCGGCCATCGGGGAATCGCTTCTCAACGAACCCCTTGGGGGTGTCCGGGGTCGAGACGTAGATGGGATTGCCCTGCGCGAGGTGGGCGTGGGCGGCCTCGTCACTGTCGTCGTTGGCCATGGCCTCGAAGAGCGCGTCCCGCTCGGCGGGCGTCATCTGATCGAACGGTGTCAGGGGTGTCATGATGGGCTTTGGGGCCGGGTCAGGTACTTTAATGGTACTTAAAAAGGACACTAGCAGAACTGTTTGAGGACTTAAATGAAACATCGCTGGTGCCTCGGTTGCGGCGAGGCCCTGCCAGCCGGGTCGGAATACGCTCTTTAGCCGCGTCGTCGGCGTGTAAAAGGCCCTCAGCCCGGTCCGATTCCGTCGCAAATCCTGGTCCTACTGTCTCTACACACCATACGCACATCGTTCGATGAGCCCGCAAAGGCAGGCCACACAAGGGTTAGCGGGAAACGGCGGGGTGCTCAGAGGTGCCAATTTGTAATACGGCAGGCCCGCCAACCCGCATGAAATCAAGGGTTGAGCGTATTACGCCGTGTTTGCTGGGTGAGGTGTTTCCCCGGTGGGTGCGGGGGTGAGCTTGTAGTGATTGATAAAAAGAGAAAAAGCTACCCCAACCCCGGTGCCACAGGCGCCGGGGTGGAAAGAGCCGCTGTCTTAGCGGCGATCAGTGCTGAACTTGCGCGAGAACGGTGTCGAGCGAGTCGGAGGCGAGCTTCTGCCTGCCGCTGTTGCGGGGGATTGAGATGCCGAACCTGGGGCGGCGCGAGCCGTATCCGCCGATCGGGCCGGCGCACGATCCGGCGAGCCTGTACCGGCAGATGATGGAGTTCCTACTGTGGCTGGAGGAACGCATACGTCGTATCACACCCTCAAGCACTGGGAACTGTACCTGCGGTACTTCGTGACCTAGTGCGACGAGCGGGGCCTGACAAGACCGGCCGAGATCACCCGGCCGATCATCGAGCGGTACCAGCGGCACCTGTTCCACAAGCGCAAGGCCAAAGGCGCGCCGCTGTCGGTTACCACCCAGGCGTCGCGCATCACGCCGATCCGCAAGTGGTTCCGATGGCTCCCGCGCCAGAACCGGATTCTGTACAACCCTGCTGCGGACCTGGACCTGCCGAAGGTGGAGGATCGGTTGCAGAGGATGTAAGCAAGCCAACTACTGACGAATCTAACGCCTAAAAAACAAACAAATTGAGAGCAATGACAGCAAATGCGTCCCGAGCGATAGGCGTAAGGTTTCCACTCTTCACGGCATCACATTCCTTACCTTCACTTTTGCGTCTTGGTACGGCACTGTTTGCTTTATTCCAAGGCTTGGTTTAGGAGCAATGGATAGGTCCATCGCTCATGCCCACACCTCTAACCCGCTCGCGTCGCCCCATACAGCGCCTGCCGGCGCTTCTGTGAGGAACCACATATCCAATCCGTCAATATCACCCTCACTTGGCGCCGCAGGTCAAGAAGCTTCAAAAGCTTAAACTGATCCTCAATGCTTTCGGCAAGTACAGTTCCGTTGCTGGTGAGCTTCAAGACTCCTTCAACATTAGGCTGCGCAAAATTTGGAAGAAAATTTCGATTCTATCGTCACAAATTCCTTCATGCTGTTGCTCCAGTTCCATTGTCATGTGTTGCCAGAGGACGCCAATTGAAAGTCAAAACGCGCTACGAGGTACGCATAATCGGTTCGTCATTTTTTCACTTTGAACTCTGATCGGCTCGAATGTCTCCATTTTTTTGGGGTTGGCCCCCTTCGGCACGAAGATCTAGCCCACACTTCTGGCAGCACTTGGGGAAAAGGTCAATAGCCTTGAAAGTAACCAGCTGTGGAATCGTTCCACAGCGCGGACAACGATACTTCCTTGCGACCCAGTACAGCATCCATGGCACATATATTACCAGCAGGATCGTATGACCAAGCGGTGTTTTGAATACCTTAAATCCAACAAAATAAGCGGAAAAAAAGAGGGCGGTAACGACAATCAATATCCACCTCGTTCGTTGAAATTTTAGTAGTTCTTGCTTACTTACTCCCATTTTCGCTCCGCTTATATGAAAATCCAACGATATTGGCCTTCCCCGCTAGGCCGAATCCGTATGACGCGGTGATTCCGACTCCGGCCTTTGATTGGTAGTAGCTACCAACGGCTGGACGGGAGCGAGAGGTCATACCAGTTGTATCGTAGATCTCGCTCGCTTTCGTGTTCGAATCGAGCTTTACTACCAAACCGTTGGCGATATTCTCCCCGTACTTGCTGTTATTGGCTGGCGTTCTCCACCTGATCCTGCGTGATCGGCGAGCCGTCGGGATTCTTGATACCCTGTGCCGCTACTTTAGCCACAATCTGACGAGCTTTGTCTTTTTCCTCCGGATGCAACTGCTTGTTATAAGCGTCCGCCATCCCAGCAGTACCCGCCGCCGCATTCCCTCCAATTGCTCCTGCCACAGCCGTACCCGCCAACTGCAACAGCTTGTCCTTTGTGGTGGCGTCCAAGCCCAGCCCGTCCAGATTTTTGTCCAGCATGGCGATTGCCGCCGTCGCTGCCGCAACACCCGCTGCACCCGTCCCAAAATCGCCGCCCAGTGCCGTGCTTACCAAACCGCCGATCAAGCCGTGAACGACGACCTTGGCCGTCTCGTCCTTCCTTCAGCGCATCGCCAACCTGGTTGTACAGCATCGGCGCGGCCTGCTGGATCGTCTGGCCGGTCAGTTGCGTAAGCGCCTGTTCGTCCTTCACCTCCTGCGCATCGAAGAACTTGTCGATGCTCTGGTTGGCGTTCTCGGTGTCGCGGTTCAGGCTGGCGAGGGTTTCCTCGATGGTCTTTCCTGTCTTTGCCTGCTGCGCCTCGCCGTCGGTGATGGTGACCGTGCCGGTGGCAATCGCGCTTTTGGTCGTGCCCGAGGCGTTGCCTTCGATTGGCTTCTGCGCGCTGCCCGCCGCCGAGGCCATGGCGGTGTTGGCCAGGTTGCCGGCCAGGTTCAGGTTGCCAGCCAGTTCTGTATG
>Ga0102589_1001094_pt1 | contig 41028 bp, 42 predicted proteins | sample AraplaMF_Col_mLB_FD_76858 | JGI IMG/M metagenome (GOLD analysis project Ga0102589, IMG submission 76858) | Arabidopsis root microbial communities from the University of North Carolina, USA - plate scrape MF_Col_mLB | ecosystem: Host-associated > Plants > Roots > Endosphere | place: USA...
CGTCCTGCTGAACAACAAGCTCGAGCCGATCGGCACCCGTATCTTCGGGCCGGTGACTCGTGAACTCCGTACCGAGCGCTTCATGAAGATCGTGTCGCTCGCTCCGGAAGTGCTGTAAGGAGCCGACATGAACAAGATTCGCAAAGGCGATGAAGTCATCGTCCTGACCGGCAAGGACAAGGGCAAGCGCGGTACCGTGCAGGCCGTGCTCGGTGACAAGGTTGCGGTGCAAGGCGTGAACATCGCCAAGAAGCATGCGCGCCCGAACCCGATGCTGGGCACCACCGGTGGCGTGGTTGACAAGGTCATGCCGCTGCATATTTCCAACGTTGCGCTCGTGGATGCCAATGGCAAGCCGTCGCGCGTCGGCATCAAGGTGGAAGACGGCAAGCGCGTGCGCGTGCTGAAGACCACCGGCGCCGTCGTGGCAGCTTGATTCTGGGCACGTTTAGGAGTTGAGCATGGCAGCACGTCTGCAAGAGTTTTACAAAGAACAGGTTGTGCCGAAGCTGATCGAACAGTTCGGCTACAAGTCGGTCATGGAAGTGCCGCGCATCACCAAGATCACCCTGAACATGGGCCTTGGCGAAGCGATCAATGACAAGAAGATCATTGAAAACGCCGTCGGCGACCTGACCAAGATCGCCGGTCAGAAGCCGGTCGTGACGAAGGCCAAGAAGGCCATCGCCGGCTTCAAGATCCGCCAGGGCTACCCCATCGGTGCGATGGTGACCCTGCGCGGCGAGCGCATGTTCGAATTCCTCGATCGTTTCGTCACCGTGGCCCTGCCGCGCGTGCGTGACTTCCGTGGTGTGTCGGGCCGTTCGTTTGACGGTCGTGGCAACTACAACATCGGTGTGAAAGAGCAGATCATTTTCCCCGAAATCGAGTACGACAAGATCGACGCACTGCGTGGTCTGAACATCAGCATCACGACGACGGCAAAGAACGACGAGGAAGCCAAGGCACTCCTCGGTGCGTTCAAGTTCCCGTTCCGCAATTAAGGGGTAACCGTGGCTAAACTGGCTCTGATTGAACGTGAGAAGAAGCGCGCCAAGCTGGTGGCGAAGTATGCCGCCAAGCGCGCCAACCTCAAGGCCATTATCGACGACCAAGAGAAGTCGGAAGAAGAGCGTTACAGCGCGCGTCTCGAGCTGCAACAGCTCCCGCGCAACGCGAACCCGACTCGCCAGCGCAACCGCTGCGCGATCACCGGTCGTCCCCGCGGTACCTTCCGCAAGTTTGGCCTGGCGCGTAACAAGATCCGCGAAATCGCCTTCAAGGGCGAAATCCCGGGTCTGACGAAAGCCAGCTGGTAATTACGCACAGGCTACAGGAGAAACAGTATGAGCATGAGCGATCCTATCGCCGATATGCTGACGCGCATCCGCAACGCCCAGGGCGTGCAGAAGGCGTCGGTGGTCATGCCCTCGTCCAAACTGAAGGTTGCGATTGCCAAGGTCCTGAAGGACGAAGGCTATGTCGACGACTACTCGGTGCAGGAAGAAGGCGGCAAGGCGCAACTGACCATTGGTCTGAAGTACTACGCCGGCCGTCCGGTGATCGAGCGCATCGAGCGCGTTTCGAAGCCCGGTCTGCGCGTGTACAAGGGCCGCAGCGACATCCCCCAAGTGATGAACGGCCTGGGTGTGGCGATCATCTCGACCCCGCAGGGTCTGATGACCGACCGCAAGGCACGTGCCACTGGCGTGGGCGGCGAAGTTCTCTGCTACGTCGCGTAAGGAGCAAACATGTCCCGTGTAGGTAAGGCTCCCATCGCGCTGCCGAAAGGCGCGGAAGTAAATGTGGCGGCTGGCGTGCTCTCCGTGAAGGGCCCGCTCGGTACGCTGACCCAGCCGATTCATAGCCTCGTGAAGGCCAACGTTGCCGAAGGCACGCTGACTTTCGAAGCGGCTGACGAATCGCGTGAAGCTAACGCCCTGCAAGGCACCATGCGCGCCCTGGCGGCAAACATGGTCAAGGGCGTGACCACCGGCTTCGAGCGCAAGCTGAACCTGGTTGGCGTGGGTTACCGCGCTCAGCTGCAAGGTTCCGCGCTGAAGCTCCAGCTTGGTTTCTCGCACGACGTGATCCACGAAATGCCGGAAGGCGTGAAGGCCGAAACGCCGACGCAGACCGAGATCGTGATCAAGGGTGCTGACAAGCAGAAAGTCGGTCAGGTTGCCGCGGAAGTTCGCGCGTACCGTCCGCCCGAGCCCTACAAGGGCAAGGGTGTTCGCTACGCTGACGAGCGCGTCATCCTGAAGGAAACCAAGAAGAAGTAAGGGGTCCAATGATGAACAAGAAAGACGCTCGTTTGCGCCGTGCACGTCAGACCCGCGCCAAAATCGCGGAACTGAAGATCAATCGTCTGACCGTGTTCCGTACGAATACGCATATTTACGCTCAGGTGTACTCGCCGTGCGGCACGCAAGTGCTGGCGTCGGCTTCGACCGCCGAGGCAGAAGTGCGCAAGGAACTGACTGGCAGCGGTGCTACCGTTGCCGCCGCCACCCTGGTGGGCAAGCGCGTTGCCGAAAAGGCAAAGGCTGCTGGCGTGGAAACCGTCGCGTTCGATCGCGGTGGCTTCCGCTTCCACGGTCGCGTGAAGGCCCTGGCTGATGCCGCGCGTGAAGCCGGCCTCAAGTTCTAAGCGCTCAGAGAGAGATACGTCATGGCAAAGATGCAAGCAAAAGTCCAACAGGACGAACGCGACGACGGCCTCCGCGAGAAGATGATCTCGGTCAACCGTGTCACCAAGGTGGTGAAGGGTGGCCGTATCCTCGGTTTCGCTGCGCTGACCGTGGTTGGTGACGGCGATGGCCGCATCGGCATGGGCAAGGGCAAGGCCAAGGAAGTTCCGGTGGCCGTGCAGAAGGCAATGGACGAAGCCCGTCGCAAGATGGTCAAGGTCGCACTGAAGAACGGCACGCTGCAGCACGAAGTCGTTGGCAAGCACGGCGCCGCCAAGGTGCTGATGATGCCCGCCAAGGAAGGTACCGGCGTGATCGCCGGCGGCCCGATGCGCGCGATTTTCGAAGTAATGGGCGTGACGAACATTGTGACGAAGTCGCACGGTTCGACGAACCCTTACAACATGGTTCGCGCCACCCTCGATGGTCTGACGAAGATGAGCACGCCGGCTGAAATCGCCGCCAAGCGTGGCAAGTCGGTCGAAGACATCCTCGGCTAAGGTGAACGAAATGTCGCAGAAAACCGTAAAAGTGCAACTCGTGCGTAGCCTGATCGGCACGCGCGAGGATCATCGTGCCACCGTACGTGGCCTGGGCCTGCGTCGCCTGAACTCCGTTTCGGAGCTGCAGGACACGCCCGCCGTGCGCGGCATGATCAACAAGGTCTCGTACCTGGTCAAGGTTCTGGCCTGATCGGGACTCGGAGAGCAACATGCAACTGAACAACCTGAAACCGGCTGACGGTTCGAAGCACGCCAAGCGTCGCGTCGGCCGCGGTATCGGCTCCGGCCTGGGCAAGACGGCTGGTCGCGGTCACAAGGGTCAGAAGTCGCGTTCGGGCGGCTTCCACAAGGTGGGCTTCGAAGGCGGTCAAATGCCGCTGTATCGTCGTCTGCCGAAGCGTGGTTTCACCTCGCTGACCAAGGCCTTCACCGCTGAAGTGACCCTGCGCGACATCGAACGCCTGGAAGCTGCTGAAGTGGACCTGCTGGTCCTGAAGCAAGCTGGCCTGGTGGGCGAACTGGTCAAGAGCGCAAAGGTCATCAAGGCCGGCGAACTGTCCCGCAAGGTGACGATCAAGGGTCTGGGTGCCACCGCTGGCGCCAAGGCTGCGATCGAAGCCGCTGGCGGTCAGATCGAAGCGTAATTTACGCAGTAGCATTCGCAGCATAGGCGAAGTCACAGTCGGAGCATCGTTTGGCCACGGCGAAACCCAATGCAAGCGCGCAGGCCAGGAATACAGCTAAGTACGGCGATCTTAAGCGCCGGCTGATGTTCCTGGTGCTGGCCCTGATCGTTTACCGCATCGGTGCGCATATTCCGGTGCCGGGGATCGATCCGGACCAGCTTGCGAAGCTTTTCCAGAGTCAGTCGGGTGGCATCCTCGGGATGTTCAACCTGTTCTCGGGCGGTGCGCTGTCGCGCTTTACCGTCTTCGCGCTCGGCATCATGCCGTACATCTCGGCGTCGATCATCATGCAGTTGCTGACGATCGTGCTGCCGCAGCTGGAGTCGTTGAAGAAGGAAGGGCAGGCGGGGCAACGGAAGATCACGCAGTACACGCGTTACGGCACCGTGGTTCTGGCCACGTTCCAGGCGCTGTCGATTGCGGTGGCGCTGGAGTCGCAGCCAGGGCTGGTTAACGATGCGGGCCTGATGTTCCGGGCCACAGCGGTAATCACGCTGGTGACCGGCACGATGTTCCTGATGTGGCTGGGTGAGCAGATTACCGAGCGTGGTCTGGGCAACGGCATCTCGATCATCATTTTTGGCGGTATCGCAGCGGGCTTGCCCAACGCGATTGGCGGACTGTTCGAACTGGTCCGTACGGGTTCCATGAGCATCATCGCGGCGATCCTGATCGTGGCGATCGTGGCTGGTGTGACCTACGCCGTGGTGTTTATCGAGCGTGGCCAGCGCAAGATCCTGGTGAACTATGCCAAGCGTCAGGTCGGCAACAAGGTGTACGGCGGTCAGTCGTCGCATTTGCCGCTGAAGCTGAACATGGCAGGGGTGATTCCGCCGATCTTTGCATCGTCGATCATTCTGTTCCCGGCGACGATTGCAGGCTGGTTCACGTCTGACTCGACGGGTGCGGTGGGACGGTTCATCAAGGACCTGGCCGCCACGCTGTCGCCGGGCCAGCCGGTCTACATCCTGCTGTATGCGACTGCAATTGTATTTTTCTGCTTCTTCTATACGGCCCTGGTCTATAACAGCCGGGAAGTAGCGGATAACCTGAAGAAAAGTGGAGCCTTCATTCCGGGCATCCGTCCGGGCGAGCAAACGACGCGCTATATCGACAAGATCCTGGTGCGCCTGACGCTGGCTGGTGCGATTTACATCACACTGGTTTGCCTGTTGCCGGAATTCCTGGTGCTGCGCTGGAACGTTCCGTTCTATTTTGGCGGAACCTCGCTGCTGATCATCGTGGTCGTCACGATGGACTTCATGACCCAGGTTCAGTCCTATGTCATGTCGCAGCAGTACGAGTCGCTGCTGAAGAAGGCGAATTTCAAGGGTAACCTGACCTTGCGCTAGAAAAGCCGGGGTCGGGACGGGCACCAGGTATGGCAAAAGACGACGTCATCCAGATGCAGGGGGAGGTCCTGGAAAATCTCCCCAACGCGACGTTCCGCGTCAAGCTTGAAAACGGCCATGTAGTACTCGGGCATATCTCGGGCAAGATGCGAATGAACTACATCCGGATTCTTCCGGGTGACAAGGTGACGGTTGAGCTGACTCCATATGATCTGTCGCGCGCACGTATCGTCTTCCGGACGAAGTGACGCGAACTGGAATTGAAGGAAGAGGAAAATCATGAAAGTGCTGGCTTCTGTTAAGCGCATTTGCCGCAACTGCAAAATCATCAAGCGCAACGGTGTCGTGCGCGTGATCTGCTCGTCGGATCCCCGCCACAAGCAACGCCAAGGCTAATCGGAAAGAGGATTGACGAATGGCACGTATCGCAGGGGTTAACATCCCGAACCACAAGCATACCGAAATCGGCCTGACGGCCATTTACGGTATCGGCCGCTCGCGCGCCCGCAAGATTTGCGACGCCACCGGTGTACCGTTTGACAAGAAGGTCAAGGATCTGACCGACGCCGACCTGGAAAAGCTTCGTGACGAAGTGGGCAAGGTCACGGTTGAGGGTGACCTGCGTCGTGAAACCACGATGAACATCAAGCGTCTGATGGACCTTGGTTGCTATCGTGGCATGCGTCACCGCAAGGGCCTGCCGCTCCGCGGCCAGCGTACCCGCACCAATGCACGTACCCGCAAGGGTCCGCGCAAGGCCGGCGTGGCACTGAAGAAGTAAAGCCGAAGGCATAGGAAGAAACGAATGGCAAAAGGTCCGAACAACGCCGCCCAGCGCGCGCGTAAGAAGGTCAAGAAGAACGTTGCCGACGGCATCGCGCACGTCCACGCTTCGTTCAACAACACCATCATCACTATCACCGATCGCCAGGGCAACGCCCTGTCGTGGGCGACTGCTGGTGGCCAGGGCTTCAAGGGTTCGCGCAAGTCGACCCCCTTCGCTGCTCAGGTTGCTGCTGAAAACGCCGGTCGTGTGGCGCAAGACCAGGGCATCAAGAACCTGGAAGTGCGTATCAAGGGCCCGGGCCCGGGTCGCGAGTCGGCCGTCCGTGCACTGAACGCGCTGGGCATCAAGATCGCCGTGATCGAAGATGTCACGCCGGTGCCGCACAACGGCTGCCGCCCGCCGAAGCGCCGTCGTATCTAAGCGCCAGGCAAGCCGGAGATGGGACTGGGGTTTTACCCCCGTCTCCGGACTGTGGTAGTATCCCGCGTTGGCCTGCTGCAATTCGTTGCGGCGGGCTTTCGTTTTGCGTTCGTGTATCGAGGCTGCCGCTTCGGATGCGGGCGATATCGTCATGCTTTTGCGTTGCCTCCGTGCGGCATTGCCGCTGCGGATGAAGAACCATAAGCCCACCGTCCGTCACATCTGGTGGCGGACTCGCGGCGCGTCCTGATGGCGTCGCGATCGATCAAAGGAAGATAAAGTGGCACGTTATACCGGCCCGAAGGCCAAACTTTCCCGCCGCGAAGGCACCGATCTGTTCCTGAAGAGCGCCCGTCGCTCGCTGGCCGACAAGTGCAAGCTGGACAGCAAGCCGGGTCAGCATGGCCGCACCTCGGGCGCCCGTACGTCCGACTACGGCAACCAGCTGCGTGAAAAGCAGAAGGTCAAGCGCATCTACGGCGTGCTGGAGCGTCAGTTCCGCCGCTACTTCGCCGAAGCTGACCGCCGCAAGGGCAACACCGGCGAAAAGCTGCTGCAACTGCTGGAATCGCGCCTGGATAACGTCGTGTACCGCATGGGCTTCGGCTCGACCCGCGCCGAAGCGCGTCAGCTGGTGTCGCACAAGGCGATCCTGGTGAACGGTCAGCCGCTGAACGTGCCGTCGGCCCAGATCAAGTCTGGCGACGTCGTGTCGATCCGCGAGCAGTCGAAGAAGCAGGTGCGCATCGCCGAAGCGCTGTCGCTGGCCGAGCAGTCGGGCTTCCCGACCTGGGTGAGCGTTGACGCCAAGAAGTTCGAAGGCACGTTCAAGCAAGCTCCGGATCGCGCCGATATCGCTGGCGACATCAACGAAAGCCTGATCGTCGAATTGTATTCGCGTTAATCGCGGACCCGTTATCGAACGGTTCAGCGCTTGCCTGCTATCCAAGGCTACGCTTTCAGCCCGACGCGCCTCGCGGCGCGCCGGGCTTATTGCCCATCATGCGATGGGTTTTCTCAGGTTCCAAACGTCAGCCTTATCGGTGTAACGAGCCGAGGGTATTGAAAAGGACAACCTAATGCAAACAGCACTCCTCAAGCCAAAAATCATCGCCGTCGAACCGCTGGGCGACCACCACGCCAAAGTCGTGATGGAGCCGTTTGAGCGCGGTTATGGGCATACGCTTGGTAACGCGCTGCGTCGCGTCCTGCTGTCGTCGATGGTCGGCTATGCCCCGACCGAAGTCACGATCGCTGGGGTGGTCCACGAGTATTCCACCATCGATGGCGTCCAGGAAGACGTCGTCAACCTGCTCCTCAACCTGAAGGGCGTGGTCTTCAAGCTGCATAACCGTGACGAAGTCACGGTGTCGCTGCGCAAGGATGGCGAAGGCGTGGTCACGGCTGCCGATATCGAGCTGCCGCATGACGTCGAAATCATCAACCCGAACCACGTGATTGCCCACCTGTCCGCAGGCGGCAAGCTCGACATGCAGATCAAGGTCGAGCAAGGCCGTGGCTATGTGCCGGGCAACGTGCGCAAGTTCGGCGACGAAGCTGGCAAGGTGATCGGCCGTATCGTGCTGGACGCCTCGTTCTCGCCGGTGCGCCGTGTGTCGTACGCCGTGGAATCGGCCCGTGTGGAACAGCGTACCGACCTGGACAAGCTGGTGATGAACATCGAAACCGACGGCGTGATCTCGCCGGAGGAAGCGATTCGTCAGTCGGCCCGTATCCTGGTTGACCAGCTGTCGGTGTTTGCCGCACTGGAAGGCACGGAGTCCGCAGCCGAAGCCGCGTCGAGCCGCGCGCCGCAGATCGACCCGATCCTGCTGCGTCCGGTGGACGATCTGGAGCTGACGGTGCGTTCGGCCAACTGCCTGAAGGCCGAAAACATCTACTACATCGGCGACCTGATCCAGCGTACCGAGAACGAACTGCTCAAGACCCCGAACCTGGGTCGCAAGTCGCTCAACGAGATCAAGGAAGTCCTGGCTTCGCGTGGCCTGACGCTCGGCATGAAGCTCGAGAACTGGCCGCCCGCAGGTCTGGAGAAGTAATTGACGTGGTGAAGCCGTTGCGAGACGGCTTCACCAGTCAACGTGTGCCGCGGGCAATTCCGCTCGCGGCATGGAAGCACTACCGGCCCGCGCCAATGCCTGCCCCGTGCAGGAAGAAGCGATAGAAGAGCTGGTCAAACACTGTAATCGAAAGGAATCATCATGCGTCACCGTCATGGTTTGCGGAAACTGAACCGCACCTCGTCGCACCGTCTCGCGATGCTGCGCAACATGTCCAACTCGCTGTTCCAGCACGAGCTGATCAAGACCACCCTGCCCAAGGCCAAGGAACTGCGCAAGGTTGTCGAGCCGCTCATCACGCTGGCCAAGAAGGACACCGTTGCCAACCGCCGTCTGGCTTTTGCCCGTCTGCGCGACCGCGACATGGTCACGAAGCTGTTCACCGAGCTGGGCCCGCGCTACGCCACCCGTCCGGGCGGCTACACCCGCATCCTGAAGTTCGGCTTCCGTCAGGGCGACAACGCGCCGATGGCGCTGGTCGAGCTGGTGGATCGTCCGGAGATCACCGAAGCCCCGGCTGAAGAAGCTGCGGAATAAGTGATGACCGCATCCGTCCTCGCTGACGGGTGATCGGACAGAGCACTACAATCGAGCCAGGCTTTTGCCTGGCTCTTTTGTTTTGTGGCTCAATCCCGCCATGACATTTTCAGAACTTTCTCATGCTTCAACCGTTCCGGAGCCGTCAGAATCGGTCTGGATAGCGATGACCAACCTGCCTGACGAGGCCAGCGCCGTGCGCGTGGCTCGGGCCGTGCTCGAGGCGCGCGTGGCTGCATGCGTGAACCGGCTGGCGCCGTGCCAGTCGGAATACTGGTGGCAGGGGCAGCTCGAGCAGGCGCAAGAGTGGCCATTGCTGATCAAGACCACCCAGCGGCAATATGCGGCGCTGGAAGCGGTGATTCGCGCCGAGCACCCGTATGACGTGCCGGAACTCGTTGCGTGGCCGTTGGCAGCGGGATTGCCAGCCTACCTCGGGTGGGTCCGCGATGAAACGATCGGGTCGGGCGCCAGGCCGTGATGCCAGAACAAGAATTGGAAGAACACATGGGAATGACGGGTAACGGCGTTGGAACGTGGCCAAACGGCAACGCTGGCGCTTTTCAGACACGCGCCAGGGTGCGGCATATGGTCGCATTCGTGCTGGCATTGTTTGCGACCCTGTTTCTCTTCCCCGGCGCCCACGCGGCTAGCGAGGACGACTTCCTGCCGCCCGAGCAGGCGTTCAAGTTCTCGGCGCGGCAGGTGGATCCGCAAACGGTAGAAGTCCGATTCGATGTCGCCGACGGGTACTACCTGTATCGCGAGCGTTTTGCCTTTGCGGCGCAGCCTGCTGGCGTGAAGCTGGGGCCGGCGGTCATGCCGCAAGGGAAGGTCCATTTCGACGAGACCTTCGGCAAGGACATGGAGACCTACCGGGGTACCGTCTTGCTCAAGGTGCCGGCCGAGCAGGTGCCTGCCGACGGCCGATGGACGCTGGTAGTGACGTCGCAGGGCTGTGCGGACAAGGGGCTGTGCTACCCGCCGATGGAAAGCGTGTACAAGGTCGGCGGCTCCGTGCTCGGCAACCTGTTCGGGGATCGCAGCGCGGCACCTCGGGCCAGCCCGGCGTCCCCGGCCGACCAGCCCGCTGCGCAGGCCCCGGCCACCGCCGTGCCTGCCACGCCGGAAGCGCCGCCCGCCACGCGCGGCCTGCAGATCGACGAAAACGACCGTATTGCGGGCGCGCTGGCCAGTCGCAACTTCGGGCTCGTTGCCGCCCTGTTCTTCGGGCTTGGCCTGTTGCTGACCTTCACACCCTGCGTGCTGCCGATGGTGCCGATCCTGTCGTCGATCGTCGTCGGCGAGCACGTGACGCGCGGACGCGCGTTCGTCGTCTCGCTGGCGTATGTGCTGGGCATGGCTGTCGTCTACACCGCTGTTGGCGTGGCGGCCGGACTGGCCGGGGAAGGCTTGGCGGCAGCCCTGCAAAAACCATGGGTGCTGGCGCTTTTTGCGTTGCTGATGGTGGGCTTGTCGCTCTCGATGTTCGGGCTCTACGAACTGCAACTGCCGCAGCGCTGGCAGAGCCGACTCACGGCGTCATCGAACCGCAGGCAAGGTGGCCAGATCGCCGGCGCAGCGGCCATGGGCGCGATCTCGGCGTTGATCGTAGGCCCTTGCGTCACCGCGCCTCTGGCGGGCGCCCTGGCGTATATCGCGCAGACCGGTGACGCCTTGACCGGGGGTGCCGCGCTGCTGGCCATGGCGTTGGGCATGGGTGTGCCACTGCTGCTGGTGGGCGTAGGTGCGGGCAATCTGCTGCCGCGCGCTGGCAAATGGATGGAGGCGACCAAGCGGTTCTTCGGCTTCCTGCTGCTCGGAGTGGCGATCTGGATGGTGACCCCGGTATCGCCGGCGTGGCTGGTCATGCTGGCGTGGGCGGCGTTGCTGCTGGTGGCCGCGGTCTACCTGGGCGCCTTCGATGCGCTGGGGCCGGATCCTCGCGGGCTCCTGCGGCTCGGCAAGGGCCTTGGACTGCTGGCAGCGCTGGCTGGCGCGATCCAGATCGTCGGCGTGGCCTCGGGCGGCCGGGATCCGCTGCAGCCGCTGTCGCATGTGGGCAGCCTGTCAGGCACTCCCGCCGCGCAGGCGAGCAAGGAGGCTATCCGGTTCGAGCGCGTACGAAGTGTGGCGGAACTGGATGCCCGCATTGCGCAGGCCGCAGCGGCGGGGCGCCCCGTGCTGCTCGATTTCTACGCCGACTGGTGTGTCAGCTGCAAGGAAATGGAGAAGCTGACGTTTCCCGATGCCAAGGTTCGCGCGCGGCTGGCGAATGTCGTGCTGCTCCAGGCTGACGTCACGGCCAACAATGCCGACGACAAGGCGCTGCTGAAGCGCTTTGGTTTGTTTGGTCCGCCAGGCATCATCCTGTTCGGGCCGGATGGCCGCGAGCGTCCCGTGCGGGTGATCGGCTATCAGTCAGCCAACCGATTCCTGGAAAGCCTCGAGCGCGCCTTCGGGAAGCCGGCGCAAACCTGACGGGAGCGCCGTCGGGGTTGTTCGCGCCCTAACGGTCAAGCCACCTTCCAAGCGCCCAGATACTGCCTATCACCGCGACGACGGCTCCCATCAGTCCGATCGACCACCAAAAGCCGTTGGCCTCTTGCAGCCACGGCATGCGGGCGAAGTTCATGCCGAAGATGCCTGTGATCAGCGTCAGCGGCATGAACAAGGCGGTGATGACGGTCAGCGCCCGCATCGTCCGGTTGGTGCGGTGGGCCACGGCCGAAAAGTGGATCTGCACCGCCGATTCGATGGAGTCCTCGAGTCGACGCGCATGGGCGAGCACGCGCAGGATGTGCTCCATCAGGTCGGTGAGGCGCACGAGAAGCACCTCGTCGCGATTCGCGGCGGTTGCGTCGATGTCGCCCTCAGTGCTGTAGCGGTTGTCCAGCAGGCTGTCACGGAACTCCTGCAAGGCGTCGCGCTGCTCTTCGCTCAGGTTTTCAAGCCGGCGAAGCTGAATGCGGGCGTCGAGCAAACCTTCCCAGCTCGAAAAGCTCTGCCGCGCGCTCAGCAACGCCCGTTGCCAGCGATCAAGCTGGCGGGTCAGCGGTGTGCGCAGGTCCAGATAGCGGTCGACCATTGCATTCAACAGTCGCAGCATCAGATCTTCGGGGCGCGTGGGGGGGCGGATGCCATGCATCAGCGACGCCGCGCCATTGGCACGTGGGGCCGGCGACTGCTGGGCGCCGCAGGATTCGATCAAACGTTGCCGTACCTGGTCGATCGTGCGCGATGGCGACGGGCGTACGGTGACCAGCACGTTGTCAAACACGAAGAACGCAACGGGTTGCGTGTCGATGCGCGCCAAGGCGGGCAGGAAGCCGGGTGCGTACTTTCGCCCGGCCTTGCGCGGCGCGGGCATGGGCGGGGCGCCCGGTGTGGCCGGGGATCCCGGCACGGGTTCGCCCGCGCCGGCCTGCGCGGATTCCGCTTCGGCAAACTGGCGGCTGGTCTCGAACGTCAGTTTGCGGAAGATCACCATGTCGTACGCATGGGTCGTGTCGAAGAACGACGGATGCGCCGGATTGGTGGCGTCGGCCAGGTGCAGGTCGAGAATCGGCGCCCCGGTGAGGGCAACCAGGCGGTTACGCCATTCCGCAGGCGCGGACGTGACTTCGTCCGTGGCGAAATCGGCCCAGACGAACCGCGCCGCCGCGTTGTCGGAGAGAAATTCCCGCGCGACTTCCAGCGTCGCGAGCGGGTGCACCTGGCTGGCCGAGAAGCCGAGTAGCTGCATGCGCGAGATTGGGGGGCGGTCAGGCGGAGGCTTTCAGCAGGCGGGCCGCATCGCGGGCGAAATACGTCAGGATGCCGTCGGCGCCGGCACGACGGAACGCCAGCAGCGACTCCATCATGACCTTGTCGTGGTCGAGCCAGCCGTTCTGCGCGGCGGCCTTGAGCATCGCGTACTCGCCGCTGACCTGGTAGACGTAGGTCGGATAGCGGAACTCGTCCTTCACGCGGCGCACGATGTCCAGATACGGCATGCCGGGCTTCACCATCACCATGTCGGCGCCCTCCATGATGTCCTGGCCCACTTCGCGCAGCGCTTCATCGGTGTTGGCCGGATCCATCTGGTAGGTCATCTTGTTGCCCTTGCCCAGATTGGCGGCGGAGCCGACGGCATCGCGGAACGGGCCATAGAAGGCCGACGCGAACTTGGCCGAGTACGCCATGATGCGCGTGTGGATGTGGCCGGCGTCTTCCAGCGTTGCGCGTACCGCGCCAATCCGGCCGTCCATCATGTCCGATGGCGCAACAATGTCCACGCCGGCTTCGGCCTGGACCAGCGCCTGCTTGACCAGTATCTCCACCGTGATGTCGTTGATTACATACCCGTTTTCGTCGAGCACGCCGTCCTGGCCGTGGCTCGTGTAGGGGTCGAGTGCCACGTCGGTCAGCACGCCCAGCTCAGGGAAGCGATCCTTCAGCGCGCGCACCGCGCGCGGCACCAGGCCTTCGGCGTTGGTCGCCTCGATGCCGTCAGGCGTCTTGAGCGACGGATCGATGACGGGAAACAGCGCGATCACGGGAATGCCGAGCTTCACGCAGTCTTCGGCCACCGGCATCAACAGGTCTACCGACACGCGCTCCACGCCCGGCATCGACGCCACCGCCTCGCGCTTGTTCTGGCCTTCCAGGATGAAAACCGGATAGATCAGGTTGTCGGCGGACAGACGGTTTTCGCGCATCATGCGGCGCGAAAAGTCATCACGGCGCATGCGACGGGGGCGGTACTCGGGGAACGTGGACATGGCGGAAATGGGGGAGGAGAGAAGCGTGGACAAATGCGTGGCGCACGTCACCGCGACAACCCGCGGCCTGAGAGAAATCCCGGCGCCGAAAGAAAAAAGAACTTTTGTGCGTGCCCGCTATCATACTCGCGGACACCTTGTGTTGCTTCGCGCAGCGCGGTGTCCCCCGCTACTCCTCCCTGAGCGGGTACCCGCCCTGAACCGGTGGGAAAGTTGGTCCCCGTTGCTTGCAACGGGGCTTTTTTTTGTCCACGCGGAACGGAGAGAGGCGCGGAGCGAGGCGTACCTATGCCTGCGGGGCGTCGGCGGGCGGATCCTGTACCGGCGGCTGCGCTTCGGGTAGCGCCAGCCAGCCGGCCACCACCCGCTGCGCTTCCTCGATGCCCCGGCGCTTCAGGCTCGAAAACAGCTGGGCGCTCAGCGCCGGCGGATTTTCCATCTGTCCGGCGTAGTCGGCCAGCATCTGCTTGGCCTCGCGCAGCGCCTTGGCGTTTTCGCTGTTGGTCAGCTTGTCGGCCTTCGTCAGCAGCACGTGGATCGGCTTGCCCGTGGGCAAGAACCACTCGACCATCTGGCAGTCGAGGTCCGTAAACGGGCGGCGCGCGTCCATCATCAGGATCAGACCGGACAGCTGGGCACGGCTCTGCACGTAGTCGGACAGCAGGCCCTGCCAGTGGAACTTTGCGCTGCCGGACACCTCCGCATAGCCATAACCGGGCAGATCGACCAGGAAGCCGAGCGGATCGGTAGCCTTTACCGGCGCCACGGTGAAGTAATTGATATGCTGCGTGCGGCCCGGCGTGCGCGACGAAAAGGCCAGGCGCTTCTGGTTGCACAGCGTGTTGATGGCCGTCGACTTGCCGGCGTTCGACCGTCCGGCGAATGCCACTTCGGGCACCGCCGTGGTGGGCAGATCGCGCAGATGGTTGACGGTGTCGAAGAATCGGGCCTGATGTAGGAGGGACATGCTGGAGGATGCGGATGAGGGGCGGAATTGCCAGGCTGGCAAGTGGCCAGTGCCGACGTCGCCACAGAGACTGACCTAAGTCAATCCGGAAAGCGATTTATTGTACAATAACCCGGTTTACGGTCTCCTGAGCGGGTGACGTGTGGCATCCTTGCCGGATGTCATCGGTGATGTCCAAAACGGGATGCGGGTCATTGTCCCGGATCAAGTATCGGCGTCACGCATACGCGTTACCAGCTCTTGCTACAGGCGCTTCCTCACCGCCGGGCAAGGGGAGAAAGGCGACCGGCATGCATTACGGTGTTCATAACAAATCTGACAAGGTGTAAGGATGAACCGCATTGCGAAACTTTTGGGTGTCATGGCACTGGCTGTCCCGCTGGGTGCAATGACAGGGTTGGCATCTGCCGCAGAGCAGGCCCCCGCCACCAAGGCAGATCCCGCCAAGGGCGAGACGCTTTACACGCAGGGTGTTCCCGATCGCAATGTTCCCGCATGTTTCTCCTGTCACGGCACGGCCGGCAACAGCACCGCCGCGGTCAATCCCAAGCTGGCGGGCCAGCAGGGCGAATACGTGCACAAGCAGCTGGTCGACTTCAAGACCAAGACCCGCGATAACCCTATCATGTCGCTCTATGCCCAGGCGCTCAGCGACCAGGACATGAAGGATATTGGCGCCTACCTGGCCAAGCAGCAACTGAAGCCCGCCACGGCCAAGAACAAGGCGACGATCGAGGACGGACAGAAGATCTATCGCGGCGGCATCGCCGCGAAGGGCGTGCCGGCCTGCGCCGGCTGCCACGGACCGACCGGAGCCGGCATTCCGGCCCAGTATCCGCGCATTGGAGGCCAGTATTCCGAGTACACCGAAGCGCAACTGGTGGCATTCCGCCAGGGCACCCGCAAGAACAATTCGGTCATGAGCACGATTACCGCCAGGATGTCGGACGCCGAGATCAAGGCGGTGGCGGACTACGTCGCTGGCGTTCGCTAAGTCGTACCTGGCTCGCGCATCGGGAGAATCCCGCAGGGGATGAACCCGCCGCACGGGCGGCAATCGAAGAGGGTGGCCTGCTTGCCAAAGCATGTCCACCCTTTTTTCATTTCGGGCGCCATCACCGCGCGTCACATGGGCGCGCAACACTGGCGCCCCAGCTTTCAACCCGTGCCGAACCGGCTTTCAGGCTTTACCGCACATGTCGACCCCCTCCACTTCAGGGCTGCACCTGAAGACCCAACACCGCGTGCTGCGCGATGGCGTCGAGCTGCTCTCCTCGATGCGCTTCGCCATCACGTTGCTGACGGTGATCGCCATCGCCAGCATCATCGGCACGGTGCTCAAGCAGAACGAGCCCTATCCGAACTACGTGAACCAGTTCGGGCCGTTCTGGGCGGACCTGTTCCACACGCTGTCTTTGCAGAAGGTCTACAGCTCGTGGTGGTTCCTGCTGATCCTGGCGTTCCTGGTCATTTCCACGTCGCTGTGCATTGCACGCAACGGTCCGAAGATGATCGTCGACATGCGCTCGTGGAAAGACCACGTGCGCGAGCGCAGCCTGCGTGCGTTCCATCACCGGGGTGAATACGAGGCGCCGCGTAGCCGTGCCGATGCCGTGGCCAGGCTTGGCGCGCTGCTGCGCAATCGCGGCTTCCGCGTCAAGCCCGTGGAGCACGAGGGCGCCACGCTGCTGGCGGCCAAGGCCGGGGCGGCCAACAAGCTCGGCTATATCCTCGCGCACACGGCCATCGTCGTGATCTGCGTGGGGGCGCTGCTCGATGGCGACATGCTGATCCGTGCGCAGATGTGGTTTGGCGGCAAGTCACCGATTTCGGGCAATGCCATCATCAGCGAGATTCCCGCCAAGCATCGCCTGTCGGCGTCCAATCCGGGCTTTCGCGGCAACGCATTCGTGCCGGAAGGCTCGACCGTATCGACGGCCATCCTGAACATCGCCGATGGCGCATTGGTACAGGACCTGCCGTTCACGATCACGCTCAAGAAATTCACGGTCTATTACTACTCCACCGGCATGCCCAAGCTGTTTGCGTCCGATGTGGTGGTGACTGACCGTGCCACGGGCAAGCAGACGGCGGCCACCATCAAGGTCAACGAGCCGCTGATCGTGGACGGCATTGCCATCTACCAGTCCAGTTTCGAGGACGGCGGCTCGCGCCTGAAGTTCGTTGGCTACCCGATGACGGGCAGTACCGATGCAACGTTCCAGCTTGCCGGCACGGTGGGCGGCAACGTGGAGCTTGCGGTGGCGAACACCAAGGCAGGCAAGGATGACCTGACGGTGGAGTTCAGCGATTTCCGCCAGATCAACGTCGAGACCGTGACCGACGCGTCCGGCAAGGCCGATGTGCGTGGCGTGGCCCGCAAGTCGTCACTGGGTACGCTGGAGCAGCATCTGGGCGCCGCCGCCAGCCTGGACAAGGACAAGAACCTGCGCAATGTGGGCCCGTCAGTCCAGTACAAGCTGCGCGACCGCAACGGCCAGGCGCGCGAGTTCAACAACTACATGCTGCCGGTGCAACTGGATGGCCAGACGGTGTTCCTGGCCGGCATGCGCGATTCACCGAGCGAGCAGTTCCGCTACCTGCGCATTCCGGCCGACGACCAGCGTAGCGTGGCGGACTGGATGCGCCTGCGCGCGGCACTGCAGAGCAGCGCAATGCGGGGCGAGGCGGCGCGCCGCTTCGCGGAAATCTCGATGCCGGGCGCCGACAAGGAAGCCCTGCGCAAGCAACTGGCCGAAAGCGCGTTGCGCGCGATGGACCTGTTTGCCGGGGCCACGCGCTCCTCGCCCGATGCGCCGCCGGGCGGTTTCACGGCGATTGCCGCGTTCCTCGAAAAGTCGGTCCCGCAGGGCGAGCAACAGAAGGCCGCCGACGTGCTGCTCAGGATCCTCAACGGTTCGATGTGGGAGCTGTGGCAGCTGGCGCGCGAGCAGGACAAGCTGCCCGTGGTGCCGAACGATGCTAAGGGCGGTCAGTTTCTGCAGCAGGCCATCAATGCGTTGTCCGACAGTTTCTTCTACGCGGCGCCCGTGTTTTTGCAGCTCGACGACTTCCAGGAGGTCAAGGCAAGTGTGTTCCAGATGACCCGTGCGCCGGGCAAGAACATCGTGTATCTTGGCTGCCTGCTGCTGGTGCTGGGCGTGTTCGCGATGTTCTATATCCGTGAGCGCCGTGTCTGGATCTGGGTCAAGGACGGTCAGGCTGGCGACGACGGAAACTCGGCCGGCAGCCACGTGCTGATGGCCATGTCCACGCAGCGCCGCACCATGGATTTCGAAAAGGAATTCGTCACATTGCGCGACGACGTGGGGCGCGCGGTTGGCGCCGAAGCGGCTGCCACGGCCGACGGCCCGTCATCCGTGACGCAGCCGGCACGGCAATCGGGCGCATCAGCGACGGATGATAAGTCGGGGTCGTCGCTATAGTAGAAAGAAGCTTCCGGCGGCCGGACCTACTCTGGGCCGGCCAGCCGCGCACGCTGACACAGCACATATAACAGGTGCTTCACACCGTAGAGCAGGAACGCCATGTCCTCCAATCTCCATCCCGCCAATCCGGGCCTGACGCCGCGTCAATCGGCCGCCGCCCACGACGCACCCGATGATGCGGCCGCACTGGACGCCGACTATCTGGAACCGTCTTTCCTGCGCCGCCTGACCTGGGTGGACTGGGTGTTCGCGCTGCTGCTGGTGGCAGGCGCGGGCTTCGCGCTGGCGAAGTATGCCCACTGGATGAACGTGTACGACAAGGCGGTGCTGATCGCGGCCGTGCCCACCTTCGCGCTGCTGGGCTGGCACTGGAAGCCGGTGCGGCCTCTGATGGTGGGCATCGCGGTGCTGTCGCTGTTTGCCATCCAGCTCTATCAGGGCAGCCTGGCCCGGGCCGAGCAGGCGTTCTTCCTCAAATATTTCCTGTCGAGCCAGTCGGCCATCCTGTGGATGAGCGCCCTGGTGTTCCTGTCGACGCTGTTCTACTGGGTTGGCTTCGCCACGCGCTCCGATACCGGGTCGAGCATCGGCAGCAAGCTATGCTGGGCGGCCGTGGTTCTGGGCTTCACGGGTTTGATGGTGCGCTGGTATGAGTCGTATCTGATTGGCCCCGACATTGGACATATTCCAATCTCGAACCTGTATGAGGTGTTCGTCCTTTTCACGCTGATCACGTCGCTGTTCTATCTGTATTACGAACGACGCTACGCCACGCGCGCGCTTGGGCCGTTCGTGATGCTGGTGGTGTCCGCGGCGGTGGGCTTTCTGTTGTGGTACACGGTCAGCCGCAATGCCCAGGAAATTCAGCCGCTGGTGCCGGCGCTGCAAAGCTGGTGGATGAAGATCCACGTGCCCGCCAACTTCATCGGATATGGCACGTTTGCACTGGCGGCGATGGTGTCGGTGGCGTACCTGCTCAAGCAGCGCGGCATCCTGGCGGAGCGCCTGCCGTCGCTGGAGCTGCTGGACGACGTGATGTACAAGGCCATCGCCGTCGGCTTTGCGTTTTTCACGATCGCCACGATTCTCGGCGCCCTGTGGGCGGCGGAAGCCTGGGGCGGGTACTGGAGCTGGGATCCGAAAGAAACCTGGGCGCTGATCGTGTGGCTCAACTACGCGGCATGGCTGCACATGCGCCTGATGAAGGGCCTGCGCGGCACCGTGGCGGCTTGGTGGGCGCTGGTGGGGCTGCTGGTGACAACGTTTGCCTTCCTCGGCGTGAACATGTTCCTGTCTGGGCTGCACAGCTACGGCGAACTGTAACAAGCCGCTCTGTGGCGATAATGAAATGCCTGTCCTTGCGACAGGCTTTTTTATTGGACGCATCCTGGGCGATACAGCGCTCGGTTCTGCGACGGTCCTGCGGCAGGCCGTGTTCCACGTGTTGGTGAATGCACTTTCAACGACGACGCGCCACTTTTTTTCGTCGAAAGGGAATAAGGGCGTCACATCGGGTGTTTACTGAAGGTGTACGGTGCCGGCTGGCGGCACCGCCCCGGAGAAGGAGACCCCAAGATGACACGTCACACCGCTGCATCCGCATTGCGCCCGATCGCCCTCGCCCTGGGCGCCGCAACTGTCCTGCTGGCTGGCTGTTCCGGCATGGGCATGGGTGGCTCGGCCGGCAATCTGCCGCCCACGGTGAAAGTGACCGATGGCATACTCACCGACCCGCAGGGCCTGACGCTCTACACCTTCGACCGCGACCCCGCCAACGGTGGCAAGAGCGTCTGCAATGGCATGTGCGCGACGAACTGGCCGCCGCTGCTGGCCGAACCGGGCCGCACGGCGTCCGGCAACTATTCGGTGATCACGCGCGATGACGGTTCGCGTCAGTACGCCTACAAGGGCATGCCGCTGTACCGCTTTGCCAAGGATGCCAAGCCGGGTGACAAGACCGGCGACAACCTCAACAACGTCTGGCACGTCGCCAAGCCCTGAGCGGCCAGGCGCTGAGCAGCCGGCAGTCACGTCATGGATGGCTTCGAACGCCAGTTGGTGGCCCTGGCACCGCGTCTGCGGCGCCATGCGCGCGGCCTGACCGGTGACGTGGCGCTGGCGGACGATCTGGTGCAGGACACGCTGGAGCGTGCCCTGCGCTACCGCTGGCGCTTTCGCCTGCGCCCTGGTGCGCTGTGGGGCGACGGTGCCGATGGGCTGCTGCCCTGGCTGATGACGTTGATGCACCGGCTGCGCCTGAATGCGCTGCGCCGCCCCGATCTCGTGACCGCAACCGACGAATTGCCCGACATGGCGGGCCCGGCATCCGACCCCGGCCTGCGCCGCGACCTGCTGCAGGCGCTGGCGGCGCTGCCCGAAGCGCAGCGCGCCGTGCTGCTGCTGGTCAGCCTGGAACAGTTTTCCTACGCGGAGGCGGCCCAGGTGCTGGAGGTGCCCATCGGCACCATCATGTCGCGCCTGGCCCGCGCGCGCGAACAAATGCGTCGCCTGCTCGATGGCGGCGCGAAGGACGTTGCGGCGCCGAGCGTGCTGCAACGGGTGAAATGATGCAATCCCCAACCCCGGTGAGCGAAGCCGATCTCCACGCCTATGCCGATGGCCAGCTGCAGGGGCGCCGCCGCGCGGAGGTGGAGGCGTTCCTGGCGGCCGACGCCGAGGCCGCGCGCAAGGTGGACGTTTGGCGCCAGCAGGCCGCCGCGCTGCATGCGCGCCTCGACGGAGTGCTGAACGAAGCCGTGCCGCTGGCGGCGTTGCCGCGCCAGCTGCAGGGGCAGGGCAGCGTGCCGCGCGCGCGCGGAGCAGGATGGTCAGGCTGGCCGCTGGCGCTGGCTGCCAGCGTGTGTGCGTTGATCGTCGGCGGGGCAGGCGGATGGATGGCGCGCGACCGCCTCGGGCCAGACGTGGCGGCGGCGCCCCCCATGGAGCGTTTCGCACGCGAGGCATTGGCCAGCCACGTCGTCTATGCCCCGGAGATCCGGCATGTGGTGGAGGTGCCCGCCAGCGAAGAGGCCCACATGATTGCCTGGCTGTCGAAACGGCTGGGCGCGCCGCTGCAGGTGCCCGACCTGCGCGCGCAGGGGTTCCGGCTGATGGGCGGGCGCCTGGGCGCCTCCGAAGGCGGGCCGATGGCCATCCTGATGTATGAGAGCGACGACGGCACGCGCCTGTCGCTCCAGTTGCGCCGCATGGCGCAGGGCACGCCCGACACCGCGTTCCGGCTGGAACGGATGCCGGCGCGCAATCCGGTGCGCTCGCCCGTCGGCCGGGCCACCATGGCGTTCTACTGGGTGGATCGTGACCTCGGCTTCGCGCTGGCCGGCCCGCTCGAGCGCGAACGGCTGCTCGCCCTGGCCCAGGTGGTCTACCAGCAATACCAGCGAGGCTAGATGCCGCACGTCGTTTCGGCTTCGCCTTGCACCTTTGTGCGGCATTTGGTGTCCAATGCTGCAAATCCCACAGGCAGTGAACCATGCTGATTCCCTCCCCGAAATGGCTGCGCGGCGATGACATCGCCGCCTCCGATATCACGCCCGAAACCGTGTACCGCGCGCGCCGGCGCCTGCTGGCCGCCGGCGGGGCGCTCGCCGCCACCGGACTGGCCTCGCCCTGGGCGGCGCGCCAGGCCTTTGCGCAGGATGCCCCCGGCAAGCTGGCCAAATTGCCAGCCACCCTCAACAACGCCTATGTGGTGACGGAAAAACGCACGCCGTATGCGGACGTCACCACGTACAACAATTTCTACGAGTTCGGCACCGACAAGTCCGACCCCGCGCGCAACGCCGGCACGCTCCGTTCGCGCCCCTGGCAGGTGGCCGTGGAGGGGCTGGTCAAGCATCCCAGGGTGTACGACCTTGACGAGCTGCTGAAGCTCGCGCCGATGGAGGAACGCGTCTATCGCATGCGCTGCGTGGAGGGCTGGTCGATGGTGATTCCGTGGATCGGATATCCGCTGGCCGAGCTGATCCGCCGCGTCGAGCCGCAACCGGGCGCCAGGTTCGTGCAGTTCATCACGCTGGCCGACAAGAAGCAGATGCCCGGCCTGGGCAGCGGCGTGCTGGACTGGCCCTACAGCGAAGGTCTGCGCCTGGACGAGGCGATGCATCCGCTGGCGCTGCTGACGTTTGGCCTGTATGGCGAAGTGCTGCCCAACCAGAACGGCGCGCCGGTGCGCATGGTGCTGCCCTGGAAGTACGGCTTCAAGAGCGCCAAGTCGATCGTGAAGATCCGCTTCGTCGACAAGCAGCCACCCACGAGCTGGAACCTGGCCGCGGCGAACGAGTACGGCTTCTATTCGAACGTGAATCCCGACGTCGATCACCCGCGCTGGAGCCAGGCCACTGAGCGGCGGATTGGCGAGGACAAGGGCGGTGGCGGCTTCTCCGCCCTGTTCGCGCCCAAGCGCAAGACGCTGCCGTTCAACGGCTATGGCGCCCAGGTGGCCTCGTTGTACCAGGGCATGGATCTCAGGAAGAATTTCTGATGGCCGAACGCGACCTGCGCTCCGGCGCGGCAGCACGCGCACGGGCGCCTGCGGGGCTGGCCATGCTTGCGCCGGCGCGCGTGCAGTGGGTCAAGGCCGGGGTCTGGCTGCTTGCACTGTTGCCATTCGCGCGGCTGATGTACCTCGGCGCCACCTCGCAGTTCGGCGCCAATCCGCTGGAATTCGTGACGCGGTCGACCGGCACCTGGACGCTGGTCATGCTGTGCGTCACGCTGGCGGTCACCCCGCTGCGCCGGTTGCTGGGCTGGCCCTGGCTGCTGCGCCTGCGCCGCATGCTGGGGCTGTTCACGTTCTTCTACGCCGTGCAGCATTTCCTGCTGTGGCTGGCGGTGGATCGCGGCTTCGATGTTGCCTACATGATCAAGGACATTGGCAAGCGCCCCTTCATCACGGTCGGGTTTGCGGCGTTCGTGCTGATGGTGCCGCTGGCGGCCACGTCGATGAATGTCATGGTGCGCTGGATGGGCGGGCGGCGCTGGCAGGCGTTGCACCGGTCGGTCTATGCCATCGCCGTGCTGGCCATCCTGCACTACTGGTGGCACAAGGCCGGCAAGAACGATTTTGACGAAGTGTCGATCTACGCCGCCGTGGTGTTCCTGCTGCTGGCGATGCGCGTCTGGTGGTGGGTGCGCAAGCCACGCGCCACCGTCGCGGCCCAATGAAAAAGGGCGACGCCAGCGCGTCGCCCTTCGTTCTTGCGGCTGGCAGCCGGATGCGGTCAGCCCTTCAGCAGGTGCTCGGTGCGGAACAGGTCGGCCGGCAGTTCGCGCTCGCGCACCAGGTGCACGGCATCGCCATCGACCATGACCTCGGCGGCGCGGCCGCGCGTGTTGTAGTTCGAGCTCATGACAAAACCGTAGGCACCGGCCGACATCACGGCCAGCAGGTCGCCCGGCTGCACGGCCAGCGCACGGTCGCGGCCAAGCCAGTCGCCCGATTCGCAGACCGGGCCCACCACGTCGTACGTCACCTGCGCATCGGCGCGCGGCGTGACCGGCTCGATGCCGTGGTAGGCCTCGTACATGGCCGGACGCGCCAGGTCGTTCATCGCGGCATCGACAATGCAGAAGTTCTTGGCCGCGCCGGGCTTCAGGAATTCCACACGGGTCAGCAGCACCCCGGCATTGCCCACCAGCGAGCGGCCCGGCTCGAACAGCACCTCGCGGTGGCCGTGGCCGCGCGCGGCCACGCGGTCGATCAGCGTGGTGGCGAAACCGGTGATGTCGGGCGGCGTCTCGTCCGCGTAGGTGATGCCCAGGCCGCCGCCCACGTCGATGTGCTCGAGCCGGATGCCTTCGGCTTCCAGCGCTTCCACCACGTCGAGCACCTTGTCCAGCGCTTCCAGGTACGGCGCCACTTCGGTGATCTGCGAGCCGATGTGGCAATCGATGCCGGCCACTTCGATGTTGGGCAGCGCGGCGGCGGTGCGGTAGGTCGATAGCACATCCTCGAAGGCCACGCCAAACTTGTTGCCCTTCAGGCCGGTGGAGATGTAGGGGTGGGTCTTGGCGTCGACATCGGGGTTGATGCGCAGCGACACGCGCGCGCGCTTGCCCAGGCGGCCCGCCACCGCGTTCAGGCGGTCCAGTTCCGGAATCGACTCCACGTTGAAGCCGCGCACATCGTGCTGCAGCGCCAGCGCCATGTCGGCCTCGCTCTTGGCCACACCCGAGAACACCACCTTGCGCGGGTCGCCGCCGGCGGCCAGCACGCGCAGCAGTTCGCCGCCCGAAACGATGTCGAAGCCCGCGCCCAGCTTGGCGAAAACCTGCAGAACGGCCAGGTTCGAGTTCGCCTTCACGGCATATTGCACGTGCGCGTTGCGGCCCTTGCAGGCGGCGGCGTAGGCGTTGTACGCCGTGGTCAGCGCGGCGCGCGAATAGATGTAGGTCGGGGTGCCGAACTCCGCGGCAATACGGGCCAGCGGCACTTGTTCGACGGTCAGGGCGCCATCGCGGCGATGGAAGAAATCGGTCATGTCGTGGAAATACTCAACGTACGGAGGGGGCTGACCCGCTGCCTGCGGGCTGGGCAGGCACCGGCGCGGACGTGGCCGGCTCGCCCACCGGGCGGGCGGCTGGCGGCGTGGCGCCAGGCTGGCCCAGTCCGGGGTCCGACACCGTGGGCGGTGTCGGGGCGGGCGGTACCTTCGGCATGTACAGCGGGCCGCGAATGCCGCACCCGGCCAGGGGCATCGCGAGCAGGGCGGCAAAGGCCGATACAATCGCACCACGACGCAGCATCGGGGAGTCCTTCATTTGTCTGGATGGCTTGTCAGATGGCTGCGGAAAGCGCACGGCTTTCCCCTTTTTTCCATCAATTTGATGCCGGCCTGGATGCCTTGTTGGAACGGCTGCCGGCGGCCTTGGAGTGTAGCATGCCCCCCCTCAACGAGACCGAGTTCCTGGCGCTGGCCAGCACTGCCCTGGACAAGCTCGAAGCCGACATCGAAGCCGCCGCCGACGCGGCCGACGCCGATGTGGAAATCAATCGCACCGGCAACGTGATGGAGCTGGAATTCGAGGATGGCTCGAAGATCATCGTGAACAGCCAGGCGCCGATGCAGGAACTGTGGGTGGCCGCCAAGGCCGGCGGCTTCCATTTCCGCCATGACGGCGCCAAATGGCTCGATACGCGCAGCGGGGCCGAACTGTACGCGGCGCTGTCTGGCTACATGAGCCAGCAGGCGGGCGCCACGCTGACGCTGAAGTAAGCCAGGCGCGGTACGACCCTGCCGCGCGAGGGCAAGAAAAAACCGGCCGCAAGGGCCGGTTTTGTCGTCTGGGCGTCTGCCCGTCGCGTAGCCGGTCAGGCTCCGCCGAACATTTCCAGGATCTTCTTCTTTTCCTGCTCGGTGTCCTGCGGCGGCCGCGAGCTTTCTTCCGGCTTGCCCGGCCACGGATCGCCCAGGCCCACCGAGGCCACGCCGGCGCCCGCGGCGTTCTCCTCCAGCGTCCAGTCGCCGGCCGCCATGACCACGCCCTCGGGCGGCTGGCGGTCCGGGCTTTCGGGCACGCCCTTGAGCGCCTTGCTCATGTAGCCCACCCAGATCGGCAGCGCCAGGCCGCCACCGGTCTCGCGCACGCCAAGGCTCTTGGGCTGATCGTAGCCCATCCACGCAATCGCCACGAGCTTCGGCGTGTAGCCGGCGAACCAGGCATCCACCGCATCGTTGGTGGTACCGGTCTTGCCCGCCATGTCGTTGCGCCCCAGGCGCTGCTTGGCCGGGTTGGCCGTACCGCTGCGCACCACTTCGCGCAGCATGCTGTCGGCGATGAACGCGGTACGCGCATCCAGCACGCGCACGGCGTCGCCGCCGGCCTTCTGCGGGTGGGTTTCCGAGATGACCTTGCCGCGCGAGTCTTCCACACGCTGGATCAGGTACGGATTCACGCGGTAGCCGCCGTTGGCGAAGACCGAGTACGCGCCCGCCATCTGCAGCGGCGTGACGCTGCCGGCGCCCAGTGCCATCGGCAGGTAGGCCGGATGCTTGTCGGCCTCGAAACCGAAGCGCGTGATGTAGTCCTGCGCGTACTGCGTGCCGATGGCGCGCAGGATGCGTACTGACACCAGGTTCTTGGACTTGGCCAGCGCGCGGCGCATGGTCATCGGCCCTTCGAACTTGCCGTCGTAGTTCTTCGGCTCCCACACCTGGCCACCGGTATCCGGACCGATGGTCAGCGGGGCGTCGTTGATCACCGTGGCGGGCGAGAAGCCCTTCTCTAGCGCCGCCGTGTAGATAAACGGCTTGAAGCTCGAACCGGGCTGGCGCCAGGCCTGGGTCACGTGGTTGAACTTGTTGCGGTTGTAGTCGAAGCCACCCACCATCGAGCGGATCGCACCGTCCTCGGGGTTGAGCGAGATAAATGCGGCAGCCACCTCGGGCAACTGCGTCACCGACCAGGAATTGTCCTTGGCGTCCTGCGTCACGCGGATGATCGCACCGGGACGGATCTTCACCTTGGGCTGGGCATTGGCCGACAGCGACGGGGCGATGAAGCGCAGCGCCTGCCCCTCGATGGTGGCCACTTCGCCCGACAGCAAAGTGGCCTTTACCTGCTTCGACGTGACGCTGGTCACCACGGCGGAACGCAGGTCGTCGCTGCCCGGATGCTCGACCAGGGCGTCGTCGATGGCCTGCTCGCGCTCGGACGCATCCGAGGGCAGGTCGATGAACGCCTCGGGGCCGCGATAGCCGTGCTTGCGCTCGTAGGTCATGATGCCGCTGCGCACTGACTCGTACGCGGCGTCCTGGTCGGTCTTGTTCAGCGTGGTGTAGACGGTCAGGCCGCGCGTGTAGGTTTCTTCGCGATACTGCGCGTACATCAGCTGGCGCACGATCTCGGCCACATACTCGGCATGCGTGGAGAACTCGTTGCCCTCGCTGCGCACCTTCAGTTCCTCGCGCACCGCCTGGTCGTACTGCTCCGGCGTGATGTAGCGCAGGTCGCGCATGCGCTGCAGGATGTATTCCTGGCGCACCTTGGCGCGCCGCGGATTGACCACCGGGTTGTAGGCCGACGGCGCCTTGGGCAGCCCGGCCAGCATCGCGGCCTCGGCCGGCGTCACGTCCTTGATCGACTTGCCGAAGTACACGCGCGCGGCGCTGGCAAAGCCGTACGCGCGCTGGCCCAGGTAGATCTGGTTCATGTACAGCTCAAGGATCTGATCCTTGGTCAGATTGGCCTCGATCTTGTAGGCCAGCAGCATCTCGTAGATCTTGCGCGTGTAGGTCTTCTCGCTGGACAGGAAGAAGTTGCGCGCCACCTGCATGGTGATGGTCGACGCGCCCTGCGAGAGCCCGCCGCGCAGGTTGGCCAGGCCGGCCCGCAGCACGCCGACGAAGTCCACGCCACCGTGCTCGTAGAAGCGGTCATCCTCGATGGCCAGCACGGCCTTCTTCATCACGTCGGGGATCTCGCCGATCGGCACGAAGTTGCGACGCTCTTCGCCGAACTCGCCAATCAGCACGTTGTCGGCGGTATAGATCCGCAGCGGAATCTTGGGACGGTAGTCGGTGATGGTGTCGAGCGACGGCAGGTTCGGCGCGGCCACGACCAGCGCGTACCCCACCAGCAGCGCCACGGCAACCATGCCTGCAACAAGCAGCCCGAGCACCCAGAACATGAGCCGCATCCACAACGGGCGGCGGACGGGGAGGGAGGGCTTCTGTTGAGCTGTGGCCATAAGGGTTTACCTAACGAGAGTGCCCGGATTATATCGTCGGCATCCGGCCGTACCGGCGGTGCAGTGCCGCGGAAGGCGCTATGGCGCTGTTACAAGATGTAATGCCATTGAGATCAGCCTGTCACGTCATGCAGGACGGAGCGACGGCGCGGGTTTGCGGTCGATGTGCGGCGCGCATGGCAGAGGGCGGAGCGACAAGCGGGGCGACGGAGGGGCGATCGTGTCAGGACGATGCCACCCGATGGCAGGGTTGCAGACCGTCGGATTTTGACAACGAAAACGTAGGGACCTTCCGAAAAAGAAAGCGTGGTCAAACCGGCACATTGCCAGCGCCTCTGGTTTTTGTGAGAATCCACGAACATAAAAGAGCAAACGTTTCATCCAAGAAACTGGCTCGCACCTTTAGAGCAGACATGCCGTGGGCGAGTTCAAATGTCAGGGGGTCAACCTTGCGACGGGGCATCTTGTCGGGTCTTCTGCGCCGCACTACGGTCGGCGTGGATATCGGTTCGTCCAGCGTCAAGGTCGTTGAACTGTCAGTGGGTGCGGGCAGAAACGACTTCAGGCTGGAGAAGTGCGCCAGCGAACTGCTGGACCGCAACGCCGTTGCCGATGGCAACGTGGTCAACATCGAGGCCGTGGGCACCGCGCTCAAGCGCGCGCTCGGCAAGGCCGGCATCCGCACCAAGGACGTAGTCCTCGGGGTGCCGTCCATGCTGACGGAGTCCCAGACGGTCAGTCTTCCGGACAACCTGTCCGAAGACGAACTCTATTCGCAGGTCGAATCGGAGGCGCACCGCCTCTATCCACCGTCGCAGGCGGTGAACTTCGACTTCGCGGTGATTGGTCCCAGCGAAACGGAAGGCGGCATCGGCGTACGCGTCACGGCCGCCAACAGTGATCGTGTCCAGGAACGGGTGACGGCTGCCGAAATGGCGGGCCTGAAGCCGCAGGTGATGGACGTCGAGGAATACGCGGTGCAGCGGTCAGTGGTGCAGATGCTCGGCGTTCCTGCCGGCCTGAACGAGACCGACGCCAAGGATCTGCCCGTCGTGGCCGTGATCCATCTTGGCGGCAGCCGCTCCAAGGCGATCTTCTACCAGGGCTGGAAGGAACTCTACGAGCAGCCTCTGAACAGCTACGGCGACCAGCTGACGCAAAGCGCCGCACGCATGTTCACGCTCGACGCGCTCAAGGCGGAGATCAAGAAGCGCAAGAACACGCTGCCCGAAGCGTGGCGCGCGCAATTGCTCAAGCCGTCCCTTGAGGCCATGGCCATGGAGGTGCAGGGTGCGATTGGCAATTTCATTGCCAGCTCCAGCCTCGGCCGTGTCGACGAGATCCTGCTTTCCGGCGGGCACGCATCGCTGCTTGGCGTACAGGCGGCGATCCAGCAACAGACGCAGATCACTACCACGCTGGCCAATCCTTTCGCAAACATGACGACCGCAGGCAAGGTCAACGAGCGCTATTTGCAGCGTGACCTGCCGGCCTACATCGTCAGTGCGGGGTTGGCGCTGCGCGGGCTGCAATAAGCCACCGGGGGGACTCGCATGTCCACGACGACGAATACCATTCCGTCGGTCAACCTGCTGCCGTATCACGAGGCGCGCAAGGCGGCTCGCCGCAAGAAGGTCTACGGCATGCTGGGCGGTGCCGCGGGCGCGGGCGCGCTGGTGGTGCTGATCGGCGGCCTCTACATCGACTCGCAGATCGACGAAACGGCGGCGCTCAACGCGACGCTGAAAGCTGAGAATGCCCGCATGAACGGGCAGATCAGGGAAGTCGAGACGCTCAAGAAGGATATCGAAGGGCTGCTGGATCGCCAGCGTGCCATCGAGAGCCTGCAGGCGGAACGCAATCTGCCCGTGCAGTTGCTCGAGGAGCTTGTGCGCCAGGTGCCGGATGGGGTGTACCTGACCAGTCTCAAGCAGACCGGCGACAGCTTTGTGATGGCGGGCGTGGCCCAGTCCAACGAGCGCGTGTCGGAGCTGCTGCGCAACATCAGCCAGGTGCAGTGGCTGGATCGCGCCGAGCTGGTGGAATCGAAGGCGATCATGATGACCAACAACCTGCGCGAACAGCGCCGGCTGTTCGATTTCTCGATGCGCTTCGCCTACCGCGCGCCGGAGCCGCCTGCTGACAAGAAGAAGGCCGGTGCGGCGGACGCTGCCGCCAAACGTCAGAAAGGCAAGGTCTGATCATGGCACTCAATTCCGATATTTCCCTGCAGGATTTCACCGGCCAGTTCCGCGGCCTGAACCTGAACGAGCCCGAAACCTGGCCCGCCGCGCCGCGCGTGCTGTTCTCGATCCTGGCGGCCGTTATCGTGCTGGTGCTTGGATGGCAGTTCTATTGGAGCGACAAAAGCGACGAGCTGGACCGCAAGCACGCCGAGCATGAGCAGCTGAAGCAGGAGTTCAAGTCGAAGGTGGCGCAGGTTGCCAATCTCGAGGAACTCCGCCTGCAGAAGGTTGAGGTGGAGAAGCGCGTGGCGCTGGCCGAGCGCCAGTTGCCGAACAGTACGGAAATGGACGCGCTGCTCGCCGATGTGAACCATGCCGGGGTGGCGCGCGGCCTGCAGTTCGAGCTGTTCAAGCCGCAGGCGGCGTCGGTCAAGCCGTACTTTGCTGAAATTCCGGTCAACCTCAAGGTGACTGGCCGCTATCACGACGTTGCGCTGTTCAATGCCGATGTGGCGGCGCTGTCGCGGATCGTCTCCATGCGCAACCTGAACATGTCGGTCGCCAAGGACGGCACGCTGTCGATGGAAGCCGTGGCCATGGCCTATCGGGCGCTCGATCCTGACGAACAGGCAGCCCAGCGCAAGGCAGCCGCGGATGCGGCCGCAAAGAGCAAGAAGGGAGGCGCCAAGTGAGCCGCCTGACCCAACGCTTCCCTGGAACGCTGCATGTGCTGGCCGCGGCCACGTTGGTGGCAGTGGCGCTGGCCGGCTGCGGCCAGAACGAGGAGGACGGCCTGCGGCAGTGGATGTCGCAGACCCGCGCCGCCAAGGCCCCGCCGCCCGAGGCACTGCCCGACGTCAAGCCGTACACGCCGCGTGAATACGGCGGCCGCACTTCGCCGGAGCCCTTCGCGCAGACGAAGATCGGCGAGCTGAACAAGACGATGTCCGAGTCGCCGGAGGCCGGACGGCGACACGAGCCGCTTGAAGACTATCCGCTGGAGAACTTCAGGATGCTCGGTATGTTGAAGAAAAACGGCGAGACCTACGGTGTGGTACGCGTAGATAACAAGATCCACCACGTCAAGGTGGGTCAGTATCTCGGCCAGAGCTATGGCCGGGTGGTCCGCATCAGCGATCAAGAGATCGTGTTGCGCGAATTGGTTCGGGAAGGGGTCTCAGATTGGAAAGAGAAAATGACCAGCCTGAAGCTGGAGGCATCCGCATGATCACCGCACGTTGGGTCCGGGCGCTTGCGGGCGCTTCAGCCATGGCGCTGGTGCTGGCCTCTCCGGCCGCACTGGCTCAGAACAACAAGCTCAGGCAGGTGGAAGCCAACGTCGTTGGCGAACAGACCGTCTTCACGGTCGACCTGCAAGGGCCGCTGGCGCAAAAACCGGCGGACTTCACGACGCAGAACCCCGCGAAGATCGCGATCGATTTCTTCGATACTGGCTTCGCGGCGGGCCGTGCGCAGTATGAGTACGCCGGCAAGATGCTGAAAAGCGCCAACGTGATGCAGATCGGGGACCGCACGCGGGTGGTGCTGAACCTGGCGCGCTCGGCTACCTATCGCACGGAAGTGCGCGGGACGCAGTTCGTGGTGCTGATCGACAACGTGGCGCCGGCCGCGACCACGCTCACGCCGACGTTCGCGCCGGCACAGTCGGCGGCCCAGCCGGCAGCGGCCAACCGCGCGGCCATCCGCAATATCGATTTCCGCCGTGGCGCCGATGGTGCCGGTCGCGTGGTTGTCGACCTGTCGTCGCGCGATTCGGGCATCAACATCCAGCAGCAGGGCCAGAACCTGGTGGTTGACTTCATGGGTACGGCATTGCCGACGGACCTGCGCCGCCGCTTCGACGTGACCGATTTCGGTACGCCGGTGCAGGGCATGCGCGCCACGGACGCCAACGGCAGCGCTCGGCTGACGATCGAACCGCGCGGCAACTGGGAATACAGTTCGTACCAGACCGACAACCAGTTCGTCGTGGAAGTGCGCCAGGTCAAGGAAGATCCGAACAAGCTCATCGCCGGCCAGGGGTATCGCGGCGAGCGCCTGTCGCTGAACTTCCAGAACATCGACATCCGCTCGCTGCTGCAGGTATTTGCCGATTTCACGAATCTGAACATCATCACGAGCGACACGGTGCAGGGCAACCTGACGCTGCGCCTGAAGGATGTACCGTGGGACCAGGCGCTGCAGATCGTGCTGGATTCGAAGGGCCTGGCATCGCGCCGCAACGGCAATGTGCTGTGGGTGGCGCCCAAGGCCGAGCTGGCCGCCAAGGAAAAGCTGGAGCTTGAAGCGCAGCAGCAGATCAACGAACTCGAGCCCATCCGCAGCCAGGTGTTCCAGCTGAACTACCAGCGCGCCGACGACGTCCGTCGCATGCTGCTGGGGCTGGCCGTGTCGGGCAGCGGTGGCGGTGCGGCGCCGGCCGCAGTAGGCGGTGGTGCTTCGACGGTGACGCGCATGTTGTCCAAGCGCGGCTCGCTGACGGCGGATCCGCGTACCAACCAGCTGTTCGTGTCCGACATCGCCACCAAGCTGGAAGAAGTGCAGGTCTTCCTGCACAAGATCGACATCCCGGTGCGTCAGGTGGTGATCGAGGCCCGCATCGTCGAAGCCAGCGACACGTTCAGCCGGAACCTCGGTGTGAAACTGGGCTTTGCGCTGCCGCGCTCGGGCAGTGCCATCGGCAATACGTACCAGAACGTGGCGTCGCCGTTCACCAAGGATGCCCAGTGGGACAACGGTCCGGCGCTGAGCCTGCCTGCGGCAGCCATCAACGGCACCAACCCGGCATCGGTGGCGTTCAGTATTTTCAATACGGCGGCGGGCCGGTTCCTCGACCTGGAACTGTCCGCGCTGGAAGCCGATGGCAAGGGCAAGATCATCTCCAGCCCGCGCGTGGTCACCGCCAACAACATCAAGGCGCTGATCGAGCAGGGTACGGAACTGCCGTATCAGTCGGCCACGTCGAGCGGTGCCACGTCGGTGCAGTTCCGCAAGGCCAACCTGAAGCTTGAAGTGACGCCGCAGATCACGCCGGAAGGCAACGTGCTGCTCGATGTCGACGTGAACAAGGACAGCGTCGGTATCCAGACCGTCAACGGGTTCGCCATCGACACCAAGCACGTGCAGACGCAGGTGCTGGTGGAAAACGGCGGCACGGTGGTGATCGGCGGTATCTACAGCCAGGAAGAAAGCAACAACTACAACAAGGTGCCGTTCCTGGCGGAGATTCCGATCCTGGGCTACCTGTTCCGCAACAACGCCAAGGTGAACAACCGGACGGAACTGCTGGTGTTCCTGACGCCGCGTATCCTCAACGACAGCGTCTCGCTGAAGTGAGTCTGGCAGGCTGAGACAAGTCTGATTTCGGGGCTTCCGAGTGCAGCAGGGGGCCCGGATGCAGTAGACTGGCAGGCCGCGTCGCAATGCGATGCGGCCTTTTTCTTTTTGGCGGCATCGTTGGCGGGAGCGGCGGCCGGGTCTGGACTGCAATGGGGCACAATGGCGCATGCATCACATCATGCGAGCGCGCCACCGCGGCAGGGCCCGGGCTGGCTTGCCGACACCGCGAGCCCTATCGTGCAAGACAGTCCAGTGACAGCCACTCGCCCGAATCTCTTCTTTGTTGGCCTGATGGGCGCCGGCAAGACCACCGTTGGCCGAACCGTGGCCCGGCGCCTGAATTACCCGTTCTTCGATTCGGATCACGAACTCGAAGCGCGCTGTGGCGTGAAGATTCCAGTGATTTTCGAGCATGAGGGCGAGGCCGGCTTCCGCGACCGCGAGGAGCAGGTCATTGCGGAACTGACGAGCCGCAGCGGCATCGTGCTGGCCACCGGCGGCGGCGCAGTGCTGCGCGAGGCCAACCGCGCGGCGTTGAAGGCCAACGGCACGGTGGTCTACCTGCGCGCCAGCCCGCATGACCTGTGGCTGCGCACGCGCCACGATCGCAATCGTCCGCTGCTGCAGACGGAGGATCCGAAAGGGCGCCTGGAAGCGCTGTACGCCCAGCGCGATCCGCTTTACCGCGACGTGGCGGACTTCATCATCGAAACCGGCAAGCCGACCGTGGCGCAGCTTGCTAATATGGTTCTCATGCAACTTGAAATGGCCGGCTTTGTGTTTCCGCCCGCGGAAGCCGTGCCCGATACCGAGACGGTGTCGGGGGCGCCGGCGCAGGACACCCACTCATGATCACGCTGGAAGTCGACCTCGGGGCGCGTAGCTACCCGATCCATATTGGCGGGGGCTTGCTGGACCGCGCCGAACTGCTGCAGCCGCACGTGCGCGGGCAGCATGCCGTCATCGTCACCAACGAGACCGTCGGCCCGCTCTACGCGGCGCGCGTCGAAGCCGTGCTGGCCAGCCTGGGCAAGACCGTGCGCACGGTGGTGCTGCCCGACGGCGAGCGCTTCAAGCAGTGGGAAACGCTGAATCTGATCTTCGACGCGCTGCTGCGAGCTGGCGCGGATCGCAAGACGACGTTGATCGCCCTCGGCGGCGGCGTGGTGGGCGACATGACCGGCTTTGCGGCGGCCTGCTACATGCGCGGGGTGCCGTTCGTGCAGATGCCGACCACGCTGCTGTCGCAGGTGGATTCGTCGGTCGGCGGCAAGACCGGGATCAACCATCCGCTGGGCAAGAACATGATCGGGGCGTTCCATCAGCCCAACGCCGTGATTGCCGATATCGACACGCTGAAGACGCTGCCGCCGCGCGAGCTGGCGGCCGGGCTGGCCGAGGTCATCAAGCATGGCGCGATTGCCGACGCGGCGTACTTTGGCTGGATCGAGGACAACATTGCCGCGCTCAACGCCTGCGACACGACCCTGATGGCGGAGGCCGTACGCCGGTCCTGCGAGATCAAGGCGTCCGTGGTGGCACAGGACGAGCGCGAAGGCGGCCTGCGGGCGATCCTGAACTTCGGGCACACGTTTGGCCATGCCATCGAGGCGGGCATGGGCTATGGCGAATGGCTCCACGGCGAAGCGGTTGGGTGCGGCATGGTGATGGCGGCCGACCTGTCGCATCGCCTCGGGTTCATCGACACCGAGACCCGCGCCCGCATTCGCACGCTGACGCAGGCCGCCATGCTGCCGGTGGTGGCGCCGGACCTGGGTATCGATCGCTATGTGGAACTGATGAAGGTGGACAAGAAGGCCGAGGCGGGCAGCATCAAGTTCATTCTGCTGCGCAAGCTGGGCGAGGCCTTCATCACCACCGTGCCGGACCCGGATCTGCGCGATACGCTGCGCCACGCCATTCTGAAACCTCCCGCAGAGGCACCGGTCGCGTGAGCGCCTGGTTATGCCTTGCAACCCTGAACCAGCAACGGATAAACGGATTGCCCGCATGACCACCACTTCCGTGACCGACCTCGAAGCTCACCTGGCTCCGTACGCCGCGCGCTCCGCGAAGACGCGCGGACGCGTGCATGCCGAGCCGGCCTCGTCATCGCGCAGCGAATTCCAGCGCGACCGCGACCGGGTCATCCATAGCACCGCCTTTCGCAGGCTCGAGTACAAGACCCAGGTCTTTGTGAACCACGAGGGCGACCTGTTCCGGACCCGCCTGACGCACAGCCTGGAGGTGGCGCAGATCGCCCGGTCGATCGCCCGCAACCTGCGGCTCAACGAGGATCTGGTCGAGGCCATCTCGCTGGCCCACGACCTTGGCCACACGCCGTTTGGCCACGCCGGGCAGGACGCGCTGAACGGCTGCATGAAGAACCACGGCGGCTTCGAGCACAACCTGCAAAGCTTGCTGGTGGTGGACGAACTCGAAGAGCGGTACGGCGGCTTCAACGGCCTGAACCTGACGTTCGAAACGCGAGAGGGCATTCTGAAGCACTGCTCGCGCGTGAACGCGGCGGCGCTGGGGGAACTGGGGCGCCGGTTCCTGGAAGGCAGCCAGCCTTCGCTGGAGGCCCAGCTGGCAAACCTGGCCGACGAGATCGCCTACAACAACCACGATATCGACGATGGCCTGCGCTCCGGGCTGCTGACGCTCGAGCAACTGGACGAAGTGCCAATGTGGGCGCGGCATCGCGCGGAAGTGGTGGCGGCGTTCCCGGGCATCAACGGCCGGCGCGTCATCAACGAGACGGTGCGGCGCATGATCAATACGCTGATCGTCGACCTGATCGAGACCACCGGCCGCAATATTGCGGCGGCCAATCCGAAATCGATCGATGCGGTGCGGGCGGCGGGGCCGCTGGTGTCGTTCAGTCCCAAGATCCATGAGGAGGCCGCAACCTTGAAGCGCTTCCTGTTCCGGCACCTCTACCGGCACTACCTGGTCATGCGGATGTCGGCCAAGGCGCAGCGCATCATCTCGGACCTGTTCAACGCCTTCATGCAGGACTCCCGGCTGCTGCCGCCGCAGTACCAGGCCGGGCATGGCGCCGATCAGCCGCGGCTGATCGCCCACTACATTGCCGGCATGACCGACCGCTACGCCATTCGCGAGCATCGCCGGATCTTTGCGGTGACCGAGAGCAACTGATCCGGGCGGGATCGGCTTCGGGCCTTTCCGTCCCGACGGATCAGCGCGGGGCGCGGCTAGCAATAAAAAGGGGACAGATCAGGCTATCATTCGGGCATCGACTCGCACGGATGCCCGATGGCCCGACTTCCCCGATTCTCTCCCGCCGGCCTGCCGGCCATGGTGTTGCAGCGCGGCAACAACCGCCAGCCGGTCTTCCTGGGCACCGACGACTATCTGCACTACCTGGACTGCCTGCGCATGGCCGCGCGCGAGCACGAGCTTGCCATCCATGCGTACGGGCTGCGGCCCAACCACATCCACCTGGTTGCCACACCCAAGGGCCCGGACTCGCTCAGCCTGACGATGCAGGCCGTTGGTCGGCGCTACGCCCGGCATTTCAATCGCGTGGCCGGCCGTACAGGCACGCTGTGGGAGGGCCGCTTCCGTTCGGCCGTCATCGCGCCAGACGCCTGGCTGTTGCCGGCAATGCTCTACGTCGAAGGCAATGCCGTGCGGGACGGCGAAGTGCTGGCGCCGGACGCTGATCGCTGGAGTAGCTACCGGCACCACGCCGGCATTGAGGGCAGCCCGATTGTGAGCGATCACTCCATCTACTGGGAATTGGGCAATACGCCGTTCGAGCGCCAGTCCAACTATCGCGCGCTGACGGCGGACGGCTTGTCCGGCCGAACCCTCGCCACCCTGCAGAAACACGCGCACAGCGGATGGCCGCTCGGTGACGAGGCCTTCCTGGCGCAACTGGGCCGGCAGGCCACCCGACGCGTGCAGCCGCTGGCGAAAGGTCGACCACGCAAGTCGACTATTACAGAAACGGACGACTCGGAACCGCAGACCGTATCGCAAAGCTGATGGATTTGCACCGCGATGGTGCTTTTGTGGATAGAACTTAATGTGTCCCCAATTAAATTCTTATCTTCGAAGGTGCAATATTTAATGTGTTCTGACCCCATTTAATAATTTTGCGGGGCTCAGACGATTCTCTTATAGTTGCTCCACCCACAGTCATTGTGCGGCGCGTCACGCTCGTGTACGCCGCTGCGGTCCCGCTGTCTGCCAAAAGCCCATCCGAAGAGATAGAGGCGCCCCGCGACAGTCATCCCGTTCGGTCTGCCTTGCTGGCTGCGCAGCCTTCACCGGAATTCAGCCCGTGGACCACTCGCAACAACCTTCCGACCTCGCCGCCCGCCCGCAGGCCCAGGGCCTGTACGACCCGACCAACGAGCATGACGCCTGCGGCGTCGGCATGGTCGCGCACATCAAGGGCAAGAAGTCCCACGAGATCATTTCGCAGGGTCTGAAGATCCTGGAGAACCTGGACCACCGGGGTGCCGTGGGTGCCGACGCGCTGATGGGCGACGGCGCCGGCATCCTGATCCAGATTCCCGACCAGTTCTACCGCGAGGAAATGGCCAAGCAGGGCGTGACCCTGCCGCCCGCCGGCGAGTACGGCGTGGGCATGATCTTCCTGCCGAAGGAACACGCTTCCCGCCTGGCCTGCGAGCAGGAGCTCGAGCGTACCGTGCGCCTGGAAGGCCAGGTCGTGCTGGGCTGGCGCGATGTGCCGGTGGACTGCAACATGCCGATGTCCCCGACCGTGCGCACCACCGAGCCGGTGATCCGCCAGATCTTCATTGGCCGTGGCCGCGACATCATGACCACGGACGCGCTGGAACGTAAGCTCTACGTCATCCGCAAGACCGCCAGCCACGCCATCCAGGCCCTGAAGCTCAAGCACGGCAAGGAATACTTCGTGCCGTCGATGTCGGCCCGTACCGTGGTGTACAAGGGCCTGCTGCTGGCCAACCAGGTGGGCGAGTACTACCTGGACCTGCAGGATTCGCGCGCCGTGTCGGCCCTGGCCCTGGTGCACCAGCGCTTCTCGACCAACACGTTCCCGGCCTGGGAGCTGGCCCACCCGTATCGCATGGTCGCCCACAACGGCGAAATCAACACGGTCAAGGGCAACGTGAACTGGGTGAACGCACGTACCGGCGCGATCTCGTCGCCGGTGCTGGGCGACGACCTGCCCAAGCTCTGGCCGCTGATCTATCCGGGCCAGTCGGATACGGCATCGTTCGACAACTGCCTCGAACTGCTGACGATGGCCGGCTACCCGCTCGTCCACGCGATGATGATGATGATCCCGGAAGCTTGGGAGCAGCACACGCTGATGGACGACAACCGCCGCGCCTTCTACGAGTACCACGCCGCGATGATGGAGCCGTGGGACGGCCCCGCCGCCATCTGCTTCACCGACGGCCGCCAGATCGGCGCCACGCTGGACCGTAACGGCCTGCGTCCGGCCCGCTTCTACGTGACCGAGGACGACTTCGTCGTGCTGGCTTCGGAAGCCGGCGTGCTGCCGTTCCCGGAATCGCGCATCGTCAACAAGTGGCGCCTGCAGCCGGGCAAGATGTTCCTGATCGACATGGAGCAGGGCCGCATCATCGACGACAAGGAGCTCAAGGACAACCTGGCCAACGCCAAGCCGTACAAGAGCTGGATCGACGCCGTGCGCATCAAGCTCGACGAGATCGACGCCAAGCCGGAAGACGTGGCTGCCGAGAAGAAACCGGTGTCGCCGCTGCTGGACCGCCAGCAGGCGTTTGGCTACACCCAGGAAGACGTCAAGTTCCTGATGGCGCCGATGGCGCTGGCGGGCGAGGAAGCCACGGGCTCGATGGGCAACGACTCGCCACTGGCCGTGCTGTCGTCGAAGAACAAGACGCTGTACCACTACTTCCGCCAGCTGTTCGCCCAGGTGACCAACCCGCCGATCGACCCGATCCGCGAGAACATGGTCATGTCGCTGGTGTCGTTCATCGGTCCGAAGCCGAACCTGCTGGAACTGAACAACATCAACCCGCCGATGCGCCTCGAAGTGTCCCAGCCCGTGCTGGACTTCAAGGACATCGCCAAGATCCGCAACATCGAGCACTACACCGGCGGCAAGTTCCGTTCGTACGAACTGAACATCTGCTACCCGGTGGCGTGGGGCAAGGAAGGCATCGAGGCCCGCCTGGCGTCGCTGTGCGCCGAGGCCGTGGACGCCGTGCGCTCGGGCTACAACATCCTGATCGTGTCGGACCGCCGCGTCGACGACACGCAGGTGGCCATCCCGGCGCTGCTGGCCACGTCGGCCATCCACCACCACCTGGTGGAAAAGGGCCTGCGCACGTCCGCCGGCCTGGTCGTGGAAACCGGTTCGGCCCGTGAAGTGCACCACTTCGCGCTGCTGGCCGGCTACGGCGCCGAAGCCGTGCACCCGTACCTGGCCATGGAAACGCTGGCCGACATGGCCGCCGGCCTGTCGGGCGACCTCTCGCCGGAGAAGGCGGTCAAGAACTTCGTCAAGGCAATCGGCAAGGGCCTGTTCAAGGTGATGTCGAAGATGGGCATCTCCACGTACATGTCGTACACGGGCGCCCAGATCTTCGAAGCCATCGGCCTGTCGCGCGAGCTGGTGCAGAAGTACTTCCACGGCACGCCGTCCAACGTGGAAGGCATCGGCATCTTCGAGGTGGCCGAGGAAGCGCTGCGCCTGCATACCGACGCGTTCGGCAGCAACCCGGTGCTGACCAGCATGCTCGACGCCGGCGGCGAATACGCGTTCCGTGTCCGCGGCGAAGAACACATGTGGACCCCGGATTCCATCGCCAAGCTGCAGCACTCGGTGCGCGCCGACGATGGCCGCGGCCAGTACCAGACGTACAAGGAATACGCGAACATCATCAACGACCAGAGCCGCCGTCACATGACGCTGCGCGGCCTGTTCGAGTTCAAGGTGGACCCTGCGCGCGCCATTCCGCTGGAAGAAGTGGAACCGGCCAAGGACATCGTCAAGCGCTTTGCCACGGGCGCCATGTCGCTCGGCTCGATCTCGACCGAAGCCCATGCCACGCTGGCCGTGGCGATGAACCGCATCGGCGGCAAGTCGAACACCGGCGAAGGCGGCGAGGACGAGAAGCGCTACCGCAACGAACTGCGCGGCATCCCCATCAAGCAGGGCGACTCGCTCAAGAGCATCCTGGGCGACCACGTGGTGGAGAAGGACCTGGAGCTGCAGGCCGGCGATTCGCTGCGCTCGAAGATCAAGCAGGTGGCGTCGGGCCGTTTCGGCGTGACCGCCGAGTACCTGGCATCGGCCGACCAGATCCAGATCAAGATGGCGCAAGGCGCCAAGCCGGGCGAAGGCGGCCAGCTGCCGGGCCACAAGGTCTCCGACTACATCGGCAAGCTGCGCTACTCGGTGCCGGGCGTGGGCCTGATCTCGCCGCCGCCGCACCACGACATCTACTCGATCGAGGATCTGGCACAGCTGATCCACGACCTGAAGAACGTGAACCCGGCGTCGGACATCTCGGTGAAGC
>Ga0102589_1001096_pt1 | contig 41008 bp, 44 predicted proteins | sample AraplaMF_Col_mLB_FD_76858 | JGI IMG/M metagenome (GOLD analysis project Ga0102589, IMG submission 76858) | Arabidopsis root microbial communities from the University of North Carolina, USA - plate scrape MF_Col_mLB | ecosystem: Host-associated > Plants > Roots > Endosphere | place: USA...
GGATAAAACAATTATTCGTCTAGCAAAAGAAAAATTAAACTTTAAACCTCTTTCAACTCAAGAGGAAGCTATGTACCAAGGTATTGTTAACTATAAAGGTATCGAAGGCTTAGGCGGTTTTGATACAGCTATTATTCGCGAAGCGGAAAACAAACTACGCGATGGCGGTACTTATACTGTTCACAATCCAGAGTTTTTAACTGGTGCAAATATATCTGTAACATTAACAAAAGAATTTATGGAAGCAGTTGAAAATAACGCTGAATTCGAGCTTCGTTTCCCAGCTGTTGAAGAATATACAAAAGAAGAAATGGCTATTTACAACAGTGAGTGGCATAAAGTTGGAGACGTGCGCGAATGGGAGAAAATGGGCTATAAAGTACGCACATACCGTACGATTAAAGCGCAGGAATTATGGAATTTAATCAATGTTTGTGCAACGTACTCTGCAGAGCCAGGTATTTTCTTCATCGACAACGCTAATGACATGACTAACGCAAAAGCTTATGGTCAAAGCGTTGTAGCGACTAACCCATGTGGGGAACAACCACTTGCACCATATTCTGTGTGTAACTTAGCAGCTGTGAACTTAGCACAGTTTGCGAATAAAGAAGATCAAACAATTGATTATGAAGCACTACGTGAAACAGTTCGTGTTGGTGTTCGTATGCAAGATAATGTTATTGATGCTACACCATACTTCTTAGAAGAAAACCGTGTACAAGCTCTAGGAGAGCGTCGTGTTGGTTTAGGCGTAATGGGCTTAGCGGACTTACTAATTTATTGTGAGAAAGAATATGGCTCAGAAGCGGGTAATGAGCTAGTTGATGAAATCTTTAAAACGATTGCTGAAACAGCTTATGAAGCTTCAACAGAGCTTGCAAAAGAACGCGGCAGCTTCCCATTCCTTGTAGGAGCAACAGAGGAAGAGACAGCACGTTTACGTAAAGCATTCACTGAAACTGGCTTTATGCAAAAAATGCCTGCGCATATTAAAGAGCAAATTTTAGCAACAGGTATTCGCAACTCGCATTTACTAACAGTAGCTCCAACTGGTTCGACTGGTACGATGGTTGGTGTGGCAACGGGTCTTGAGCCATACTTCTCATTCACATATTACCGTTCTGGTCGCCTAGGTAAATTCATCGAGGTAAAAGCAGAAATCGTACAAGAATATTTAGAACGTCATCCGGAAGCTAATGAGAATGAACTTCCTGAATGGTTCGTTACGGCGATGGAATTAAAACCAGAAGCACATGCTGATGTACAATGTATCATCCAAAAATGGATTGATTCATCTATTTCAAAAACTGTAAACGCACCAAAAGGTTATACAGTACAACAAGTTGAAAAAGTATATGAGCGTTTATATAAAGGTGGCGCTAAAGGTGGTACGGTCTATGTAGATGGTAGCCGTGATTCACAAGTACTAACACTAAAGGCTGAAGAAAATGATATGGATCAACTATCATTTGAGGAAGATTTAGTAGAAGTACCAACGAAGCGTCCAGTTGTATTAGTAGATACGATTCAAGCATTAGAATCGACAACAGTTATTGGCTCGGATGTAGGAAATACTTGTCCAGTATGCCGCAAAGGAACTGTTGAAGAAATCGGTGGCTGTAATACATGTACAAACTGTGCTGCACAGTTAAAATGTGGTCTATAAAAAAAGCTTGATGTGGATTTAAAACAAAAACGCCTCTTTGGATATGATTATCTAAAGGGGTGTTTTTGTATCGAAAAGAAAAAGAACATCTAAAATCGTTAAGTGGATGAAAGAGGGTCGAGGGGGTAGATTTTCAGCTTTGGCTTAAACGCTTCAAGTTGGATAAGCGCAATTTCACATTGACTTTTTCTAAAAGTCTCTATACGATAAATAACGTACCTATAAAAATGTAAGGAGGATTATTAAAAATGATACCTAGACTATGGTCCCTAACTTTGAACCAGTAATTCAATACGGTCAAAGACTCTGTTTGTATAACGCAGAGTAAACGGGATAAGTCTGTCCTTTTTTAGTAATCTTCATTTTAAATATACTTATCTAATTTGAAGAAAGGGATTATTTTGCCTTTCTTTATTTTTGTGTAATTTTCCTTTGCTACGAGAGAGGTTTATTTGGTGACAGTTACCTTCAAGCCTCTACTTTCATGAAGATAGGCAATTCCTTTTACTCTAAATCGCAGACAGGACGTCTGTGATTTTTTATTTTATTTAAATGTAGGAGGGATTTTGAATGGGTATGCTACTTTTTTATTGATACGAGCTTAGTCTAGAAGCTCGTATCGATCCTTGCTATCGATACGAAATGATAAAATTTCGGGAGGTAGCGAATATGGAAAAAATCTGTTTTGAATTAGAAAATGTGGAAGTAGCCTATTTAGAGAAGGAAATCTTAAAGATCGACCGGTTAGCCATTCATCAATTTGACCGTATTGGGATTGTTGGTAGTAATGGTGCAGGAAAAAGTACACTATTAAAATTATTGTCAGGTAAGGTTCAACCAACTAAAGGGAAAGTGTATCGTCATGTTGAGTCCGGATGTTTTGAACAACTTGAAGCACCAACATCTCTTGGAGCCGATCCAGTATTACTTGGAAAATTAAATATACCAAAAGATTCGGTTCATTTAAGTGGCGGCGAGCAGACAAGGATGAAGCTTGCTCAGTTGTTTACCAACTATTACGATGCATTACTAATTGATGAGCCGACAACGCATTTGGATCAAGAGGGGATTTCCTTTTTATTAGAGGAACTTCGGTATTATTCTGGAGCGCTAATATTAACTAGTCATGACCGTGCTGTACTAGACGAACTAGTCACGACTATTTGGGAAATTCATGAAGGCGAGGTCCGAGTTTATTTAGGAAATTATAGTGAATATGTGGTTCAAAAGCAGTTAGAACGTGAGCAACAACAGCAAGCCCATGAACAGTTCGTGAAAGAAAAGAGCAGGCTCGAAAAAGCAGCACAAGAAAAAATGAAAAAAGCTCAAAAGGTTGCTCAAGCTGGGCGGATGTCTAAAAGGGAAGCGAATGCCTTACCGAACAAGTCGTTTATGACGAAGTCCAAAGGTACGAGTGCAAAAGCGATGCAACGTGCAGCTAAAGCTATTGAAAATCGAATGGAAAAACTTCAGGAAGTCGAAGCTGTAAGAGAAAATAAACCTATTGTTTTCCGTCAATCTAAAGCTACAGAATTGTATAACAAGTTCCCGATTATGGTTGAGCGATTTACACTTCAAGTTGGAAATAAAATATTATTGGAGGATGTTAGTTTTCAACTGCCACTTGGTAAAAAAATTGCGATTACAGGTAGCAATGGCAGTGGGAAAAGTACATTGCTAGACTATATTGCAAAGAAGGATGATCACCTGATAATTTCTCCGAAAGTAAAAATAGGATACTTCAAGCAAATGAGTTATCATTTCACGAATGATGCAACAGTTCTGCAATTCGTAAAAAATTGCTCAGGATACGATGAAACATTTGTACGAAGTGTTTTACATTCAATGCAGTTTATTGGTACAGATTTACAAAAAAGTGTAAAGTCTTTAAGTGGTGGAGAAGCTATTCGGCTCCAACTATGTCTGCTATTCTTAGGAGAATATAATATTTTATTGTTAGATGAACCAACCAATTTCTTAGATATCCACGCGATTGAAGCATTAGAAAGTTTTATCGCTGGATATGAAGGCACTATTCTTTTTGTTTCACATGATCAACAATTTATAAAAAATGTAGCAAATTTACAATTGAGTATTCATGAGAAAAAATTGATACAAAATTGAGTGAGAAAAAAGCCGCCGGATTTCGGCGGCATTTTAATTAATTAAAACTATTTTCGAAGATTGACCGTAATTATTGAACATTATAGCTAGAAAAGGATTAAATTTTATTTGAAAGCTACTAGACACTTTTTTGTCTTCCTATAGAAAAACCCCAGCGATGGAAGTCCTCCTTTGAGGGTGTCCCAACCACTTATCCCGAATAAACGACCAGTCGTCAAAAATCCATTTACATAACTACATAAAAATTTTATAGTGAAAACGAATGAAAGGACTGTGATGATATGAAGGTAGAAGTGTCGATTGACCCGGCATGCAAGGAGCCTAAAGTGACTATTCACACAGATAAGATGACCGATGAAATAGAAAATCTCATGCAGTGTATCGCTTCCGCTGAAATGAATACATTATCTGTGTTATCACAAAGAGGTGTTGAATTTATTAACTGTGGGGACATTGTGCGCATTTACACGGAACAAAAGAAAGTGTTCGTTCAAACGATGGGTGGTATTTACAATGTACGTTTTCGCTTGTATGAGCTTGAAGAAAAGCTGAATACACAGATATTTGTACGAATTTCAAATGCTGAAATGGTCAATCGAAATATGATCATACATATGGACATTAGCAAAACAGGAACAATCGGGGTTGAGCTAAAAGGTGGGATTAAAACATACGCTTCAAGGCGCTATGTAACAAAAATTAAGAAGCAATTAGGACTATGAGGTGAAAAACGTGCGAAAAGACTTACTAATTCGTGTTATAGGTGGATTTGTCATTGGTGCTGTACTTGGGCAAGTAGTGCAATTCTTTGTATCAATGGGGATCGCGCAAGGAAGTTACGCTTGGGTAGTGCCCGAATTTCGAGCGTTATTTACAAATGAAATAATCGCAATAATCACGCAAATATTGTTGACTGGTTTAATTGGGATAACTTTCGCTGTAGCTGCACTATTTTTTGAAATGGCTAGATGGGGGATGCTAAAGCAGTATGTTGTGCATTTTTTAGTAACGGCAATCATTTGGATACCAATTGTGATGATTTTATGGATGCCGAAAACGATGGCTAATGTTTGTTCTTTATTAGCGAGTTTCTTAGGAACATATGTCGTGACATGGCTATTTCAATATAAGCTTTCAAAGCGTGATATAGAAAAAATTAATGCCATGCTGATAGAGAGAGGTGAGTCTCATGACGATAGAAATTAAGAGTTTAACAAAGCGGTATAAGGAACGTGCAGTAGTGGATCAGTTATCTTTAACTATCAAAAGTGGGGAATTCTTTGCACTTCTAGGGCAAAATGCAGCCGGGAAGACGACAACGATTAAAATGCTTTGTGGACTTTTACCACCAACCACTGGTGACGCCCTTTTAGATGGTGAAAGTATTGTTCATCATCAAGTAGCTGCTAAAAAGAAATTAAATATTTCTCCGCAGGAAACAGCAGTTGCACCGAACTTAACAGTAATAGAAAATTTGCTATTAATGGGCCGGATTTATGGTTGCTCAAAAACAGAGGCACGGAAACGAGCAAGCACACAAATGGATGTATTTGGCTTGACTCCTCGTCAGTCAAGTAAAGCCAAAACGTTATCGGGCGGCTATATGCGTCGCTTAAGTGTTGCGATGGCTATGATGTCTAATCCGAAAATACTTTTCCTAGATGAACCAACTTTAGGTATGGATGTACGTGCACGTCGTGATTTATGGAAAATACTAAATCAGTTAAAAGGTCGGGTAACGATTGTCTTAACGACTCACTATTTAGAAGAGGTCGAGATGCTGGCAGATCGTGTAGGAATTATGCATCAAGGGAAATTACGTGCTCTTGGTACAATCCAAGATTTAATGTATGAAACAAAAAAGGGTTCTTTAGAAGATGTATTTTTAGAGTTTACAGAGGAGGAGTCCCTATGAAAGCAAGTGTATTTGCGACAAGAAATCATAAGGAAATAGTACGCGATCCGGTAACGCTCATCTTTGGCATGGGTTTACCAATGCTACTTATGTGGCTATTTTCTGTCATGCAAAAAAATATGCCATTCGCTTTATATGAAATTAGTAATCTTACACCAGGTGTTATAGTTTTTAGTTTCTCATTTCTTACTCTTTTTTCTGGTATGTTACTCGGCAAGGATAAAAGTTCATCCTTTTTAATGCGAATTTTTGCTTCTCCTATGTTAGCACGCGATTATATTTGGGGCTATGCCCTGCCTCTACTACCAATTGCATTATTGCAAATTATTTTCTGTTTACTAACAGCTGTATTTTTAGGATTATCCTTCAATTTATCTGCTCTTTTAATGATAGGCGTACTTATTGTCATTTCCTTATTGTATATTGGCTTTGGTTTATTACTAGGCACGATTTTTACGGACAAACAGGTAGGGGGTATCTTTGCAATATTTGTCAATATATCAACTTGGTTTAGTGGTACATGGTTTGAGCCTGACATGATCGGTGGTGCATTTCAATCTATCACACAATTTTTGCCATTTGTTCATGCTGTTCATGCAGCGCGTTCAGTACTAAGTGGAGCATATTCAGATGTTTTTGTGCCACTCTCTATCGTTTTAGGGTATACGGTCTTTATTTTTATGATCGCTACTCTGTTATTTCAACGGAAGATGCGAGGTCAGAGTTGAAATTTGAACTTATATAGTAGGATTTTCAGGAAATCTCTCGAAATGTTATTAGTATAAAGGGGGAGGATGTATGTCTAGATTACCAATTATAGTTGCTCCGATGTTTTTAGTTTCTAATCCTAAGATGGTTATTGAAGCTAGTAGAGCAGGGGCTATCGGTTCATTTCCATTATTAAATGCAAGGCCGGCTTCAACTTGTGCTGAGTGGCTTGAAGAAATAAAAAAGGCGCTACCTTCTGAGCTGTGGGCAGTCAATTTTATTTGTCATCCTGTAGCGAATACACGTTTTGAAGAAGATTTACAGTTAATTGAACAATTTCAGCCACCAATAGTCATAACTTCACTCGGTAATCCAAAGAGAGTGTTGGACATTGTCCATGGCTATGGAGGAAAGGTCTACGCAGATGTTGCGAACGTCAAGCATGCCGAAAAATCTGCTGCAATAGGTGTAGACGGACTAATTCTTGTATGTGCAGGTGCGGGTGGGCATGGCGGGCAATTGAACCCATTTGGCTTTGTATCTGCGGTTAAGAAATTCTTTACGGGAACGATCATTTTATCTGGTTCCATCTCTAGCGGTGCGGACGTACTAGCTGCTCAAATAATGGGAGCAGACTATGCCTATATGGGAACCCGATTTTTAGCTTGTGATGAAGGAGATGCACCTGAGGAGTACAAAAATATGGTCATTGAAAGTGGCACTTCAGATATTTTATATACCGATGCTTTTAGCGGTGTCCATGTCAATGTGTTAATTCCATCCTTATTAAAGGAGGGGATTGATCCTGTGACATTGAAGCCAAGAGAGGATGTTGATTTAACACATCTTGTCAATGTCAAGACGTGGCGAGATATTTGGTCAGCTGGACATGGCATCACCAATTTTGACAAACGAGAGTCCGTTCGTGAAATACTCATAACATTGGAGGAAGAGTGCGAGAAAGCAACAAATAATTTCTGTACAACCATTATAATAACGAATCACTAACATAAAAGGGAAAGTCCAACAGATGTTTATCGTTGGACTTTCCCTTTAACTTCTTTCAGCGGGTGTTCAAACATCCGCTGAAAGAGAGGAACTCAGTCTGAGAACGCCACGTCCTGTGGTAACGACAGAGTGACCAACATCAAGTTGGCCCAAAGCCGATTCCAGACGCAATTATGCCGAGGCATAATTGATTTGTTAATCATGATTCAAAGTAGCTGCGATTTCTGGTTGTTGTTCAACTTGAAGTAGCATATTGAATGATGCGATGGCTACTTCTACTTGGTCGTCTTTCGGCTCACGTGTTGTCAGTAATTGTAGCCATAAGCCTGGATAGCCAAGGAAGCGTAACACGGGAATATTACGGCACGCATTTGTAGCTTGAAGTACTTCAAATGAAATCCCAAGAACAACTGGAATTAATAGAATACGGTCCAAAATGCGTAACCAAAGCGGATCAGTTGGTACGAAGAAATATAAAAACATGCCGACAAACACAGTAAACAGCATAAAACTACTACCGCAACGATAGTGTAAGCGTGATTGTGCTTGCACATTTTCCACTGTTATTTCCATACCAGCTTCATAGCAATTGATCACTTTATGTTCTGCACCATGATATTGGAATACGCGTTTAATAAGTGGTGTTAAAGATATAAAATATAAATAGGTAAGTAGTAAAAGTAGCTTAATGCCACTTTCAAGTAAGATTTGGCCAGTTTTGCCCTCAATCCATGTAGAGAAAAAATCCGCAATAAATACTGGAATTAAAGTAAAGGCAAATTTACCAAATAAAAAGGAAAGGATACCTACAACTGCAACCCCTAAAATCATTTGCAGTCTTGAGCCTTCCTCTTTATGCTCTTCTTCTTCGCCAGGTGTAACGTCGTAACGGTCCCCGGAAAATTGCATATGACGAGAGCCTAAACCAGCTGATTCAATCAGCGCTACTACGCCTCGTACCAATGGAATTTTTTTTAGCTTTTGTAAAATAGGGTTTTGAACTTTTTTAAAATGATAATAATCGATGGAATCATCGTTACGGCGAATGGCAGTAATCGTATGTTCCTTTCCTCCGAACATTACACCCTCTAATTGTGCTTGTCCCCCGTATACAGGTGAATTGCTCAAGGCTAACACCACTCTCTTTATATATTTCAACTGTACCATTGTACTAAATTTAGTGAAAAACCTCTAGAGTTACGCATAGTAAAATTTCTATATGGTTACACTAATCGTACAGTTTAGGAAATGATTAACGTATAAAATTAAATTTGTGGTACAAGTTAGGAGGATTTTACTTGAGGGTAGCTAGTATAACATCGCTAGTCAGTGCACTTGTTTTTGCATTGTGTTTAAAGGGGCTTCAATACTTTCATCTTATTAAATGGAATCCAATAGGTTTTTATAAGAAGTGGGATTTATTCGAAGATAGCTCAAAACTATTTCAATGGACTTTTTTCATCCTAATCTTATTTATTATTGGATTTTTATTATACATTACGCTGAGATATGTTTATATTATACCGGCTGTGCTTTCTTCTTTTTTGCTCGGCCTTTTTTTGTCAATCACATTAGAATGGATTGTTCTTGATTTGCCTTTACAATCTTCTTCCTTTAAAAAACTATCGATTCCTTTCATCGTCATTGTTATTTGTCTATTACGTTTCTTGCTTGAAACTGCAAATTTTCATCAGAAGGAGCATACAGCACAAAAAGGAAATTAGTTGCTGTATGCTCCTTGTATGATAAAATAATGGCAAGTACATAGAAAGAGGCGAATATGCGTGAAGTTATTATGTTTGAATGGACCTAACTTAAATCGACTAGGTAAACGAGAGCCACATATTTATGGTTATGAGACATTGGAAGATGTGAAAAATAATGTTCAGAATCTTGCGGCGTCTTTAGGTGCAACTGTCGAGTTTCGTCAATCTAATCATGAAGGGGTACTTGTTGATTGGGTGCATGAGGCGGAGGACGAAAAATATGATGGCATTATCTTTAATCCCGGTGCATATACCCATACAAGCATAGCTTTACATGATGCAATTGCAGGGATTTCTGTGCCGGTTATAGAAGTACATATTTCAAATATCCATAAACGTGAGGCTTTCCGTCATCATTCTTATCTCGCTCCGGCATGCCTTGGTCAAATCTCTGGACTAGGTACGAAAGGCTATGAACTGGCACTACGCACATTTATTGAGAGGGAGAATTGATTATGTTGAAATTGCAAAAGCTACGTAAGACACTTCAAGAACAAAATCTCGATGGCATTTTAATTACGAACGGATACAACCGTCGTTATATGACTGGTTTTACAGGGACAGCGGGCGTAGCAATCGTGTCTCAAAATGATGCTGTGTTTATCACGGATTTTCGTTACACAGAGCAAGCAGCCGCGCAAATACAAGATTTCCGTATTGTCAAGCATGAGGCGACGATCATTGAAGAAATTGCAACGCAAGTAAAAAACATGGGTATCAAAATATTGGGCTTTGAGAAAGATACTGTTAGCTATGGCACATATGAGCTATATAAAAATAATATTCAAGCTGATTTAGTACCGATTTCTGGGCTAATTGAAAAAATTCGCTTGATTAAGACGCAACAAGAGATTAATATTATTAAGGTTGCGTGTGAAATTGCTGATCACGCATTTACACATATCTTAAACTTCATCAAGCCGGGTAAAACAGAGCTTGAAGTTTCGAATGAATTAGAATTTTTCATGCGTAAACAAGGAGCAACTCAGTCCTCGTTTGATACAATTGTTGCGTCTGGTCTTCGCTCAGCTTTACCACATGGTGTAGCAACGAATAAAGTGATTGAAAAAGGCGACTTTGTCACATTAGACTATGGCGCATTGTACAATGGCTATATCTCGGATATTACACGTACTGTAGCGGTAGGCGAGCCATCTGAAAAATTAGTGGATATGTACAACGCAGTACTTGCTTCCCAGCTTTTAGCACTTGAAAAGGTTGGCCCTGGCTTAACAGGAATTCAAGCAGATGCGATTGCACGTAACTACTTAAAAGAAAAAGGCTATGGAGAGGCATTTGGTCATTCATTAGGACATGGGATTGGTCTTGAAGTACATGAAGGTCCTGGCTTATCCATGCGTTCAGAAGCGATTCTAGAGCCAGGTATGGCCGTAACGATTGAACCAGGAGTGTATTTACCAGGAATCGGTGGTGTTCGTATCGAGGACGATATTTTAATCACAGAGACAGGTAATGAACTGCTAACTCATTCGTCAAAAGAACTTATTATTTTATAAACTATGGAGGAACACAAATGATTTCAGTAAACGATTTCCGTACAGGTCTAACAATTGTTGTAGATGGCCAATTATATCGCGTGTTAGATTTCCAACACGTTAAACCAGGTAAAGGTGCTGCGTTCGTACGTTCTAAATTACGTAACCTACGTAACGGTTCAGTAAATGAAAAAACTTTCCGTGCTGGTGAGAAAGTTGAAAAAGCACAAATTGATAACCGTAAAATGCAATACCTTTATGCACAAGGCGACGAGCATGTTTTCATGGACTTAGAATCATACGAGCAAACTGAACTTTCTTCAGCTGCTATTGAATATGAATTAAAATTCCTAAAAGAAAACATGGAAGTGCATATCCAATCATACCAAGGTGAAATGTTAGGTGTTGAATTACCAAACACTGTAACGCTAGAAGTAACAGAAACAGAGCCTGGTATTAAAGGTGATACTGCTTCAGGTGGTACAAAACCTGCAACTCTTGAAACAGGTCTTATTGTACAAGTGCCATTCTTCGTTAACCAAGGTGACATGTTAGTAATCAATACTGAAGAAGCTTCTTACGTTTCTCGTGGGTAATGAATAAAAATATCCGACCTACTCTTTTTTTAAAAGGGTAGGTTTTTTTATACATATAAAGTAAGGATAGCTCCATTTTTTACAAATAGAAAAATTTGTTTCTATCATTTAATATGTGGTCATAATTGGAAGATTTGTTTACAATAATAGCAAGGAGTGAATGCTATGCTACAAACAACTTTTGAAATTCCATATCCAATAATACAGGCGCCAATGGCTGGTATAACTACGCCAAAATTTGTGGCTGCCTGTGCAGAGCAAGGTGTTTTAGGCTCGATTGGAGCGGGCTATTTAGATGGTGAGCAAACAAAAAGCTTTATTCAGGAAGTTAAGAAGCTTACGAAAAAGCCATTTGCGATTAATTTATTTGTACAAGAAGAACCACGTATTGATATTGATGTTCTTCAAAAAGCTCGAATGGCTTTACAACCGTTTTATGATGAACTTGGACTATCACCTGTACAAAGTGTCATGTCCAAGGAAGTGTTTGAAGAACAAGTACAAGCTGTTCTTGATGAAAATGTAGCCATTTGTTCCTTTACATTTGGTATTCCTTCAGCAAATGTCATTGATCGTTTAAAGGACAACCAAGTTTATGTTATTGGTACAGCTACTACACTAGAGGAAGCAAAGCGTGTAGAACAAGCAGGGATGCAAGCTGTTGTTCTTCAGGGTGGCGAAGCTGGTGGTCATCGTGGTTCCTTCACTGAACCTATGCAATTAATTGAGTTGCATGATTTACTACAGCAAGTGGTAGGACAAATTTCTATACCAGTAATTGCTGCTGGGGGCATTGTTACAAAGGAAGATGTAAGCAAAGCACTAGCAATGGGTGCGCAAGCGGTTCAAATTGGTACAGCCTTACTAGTAGCAGATGAGTGTGAAATTTCACCGCACTATAAAAATGCCTTACTGCAATCGGAAGCACAACAGACGACGATTACACGTGCTTTTTCTGGTAAACCAGCGAGAGGTTTAGCAAATGGATTTACGGAACGTATGAAGGATGCTATTGTAGCCCCTTATCCATTGCAAAATGATCTAACTACAACTATTCGTAAGGAAGGCGCAAAACAGGGCAAAGCCGAATATTTATCGATGTGGATGGGCGAAAAAAGTTATTTAGTGAACCAACCAGGTACTGTCAAAAGCATCATTGAAAAACTACTTTAACTTTTTCAGCAAAAGTGTTTTCGTAGCGAAAGTGGAACGGCAGCTACAGAATTCCTCTCTCTCTATGTGGTGAGAGAATGTGGGTTTAAGTGACTTTCAAAGGTGTGTCTAACGTCCACTGAAAGAAGTTAAGCTTCCAGCGGATGTCACGGATTTGGAAAGGCTTCTTTGTGCAGCGAAAGCCGATCCCGAACGCATCATTAATTTCATAAAAAATACTAAGATCTCTATACGTAAGTATGGAGGTCTTTTTTTTGTGGTAGCAACATATATTGCTGTACACGAGGGGGCGTATGAAATGGAATTACAAGACGTATTAAGAGTCGCGGGAGTGGGACTAGTAGTTGCGCTTCTTCATGTCTTCTTTGATCAAACTGGAAAGAAAGAATTTTCATTTTTCCTATTTTTCATTGCCTATTTATATATGACAGCGGAATTACTGCGATTTTTACGTCTATTTTTTAATGAGATCCTTACATTCTTTCAATGGCTGACCTCATCAGGGTAGGTAAATGGAAATTGTCATCGTTGCTGTTGTCATGCTGCTTTTATTATTGCTTATAAAAGAAGTCATACAGCCACTCCATGCGCTAATTAGTGTAATGTTTTCATTTTTGCTTTTCGGTATGTTGTTTTCGACACTCTTATTGCCATTCATCAAGCAATTACTTGAGACATTAGCTTTTTTGCCTTATGCAAAAGCCATTGTGGTAAGTGCTAGCCTTTTTTATATCGGGCAATGGGTGTCGATGTTACTGGTAGAACAAAACTATAAAGTACTCGGGAACATCGTCTATGATGGGGTCAAAATTGTTATTTTGTTGTACTGGTTTAAGGAATTTTTGGGTGTTTTACAGGAGGTGTCGGCCATTTTACAACGGCTAAACTAAGGGGCGAAGACATTGCTAGAGCAAATATTTTCGTTTTTATCTGATCCATTCTTTCTATTGCTGAAGATGACGCTTATTTTGTGTGGCTACGTCATTATTATTTTGATTGTCAATATGATTTTACCAGAATTTGAAAAAGGGACAAGGATACTTTTTTTTCTTATAGTTCTTGCAACAATAGGACCTGTTGTTGTGAATTCATTTACATTAATAGACGAAATAGCACAAGGACTTGCTCATATTTTTACTGCATTTTATCCAATACTTACTTCAAGCTTTCTTTTATCAAGCAGCATTACAGCGATTGCTTCTTGGCAGCCTTTTTTACTTTTTTTTGTACAAGTATTAACGATTATTAGTAGTAAATGGCTTATTCCGGGAGTGCTTCTTGCCGTTGTTTTTGATGTTTGCAGTGTCATTGTTAAAGAAATTTCGTTTACGAGAATTGCTGAATTAATTCGTTTTACCATTATGAGCATCGTCTCTGCATCAGTTGTTTGTTACATCATTTTAATGTCGGCGAGTGGTGTAGCGGCTTTTAGTGTCAACGCAGCTGTTGCACAGCCTGTGAAAAAATTAATAGAAGAAAATATTCCAGTGGTCGGTTCCTTTATAGTAGATAGTTTTTCAATGTTCCAGCATATGACACAATTTTCTTCTTCTATTAGTAGTATTACTGCGTTTATAGCGGTTATTACCGTGTCGTTCATACCTACGGTGCAGCTTGTTGTTGCTGCCTATTCGTTGAAAATGTTAGCTGCTATTTTAGAGCCAATCGCCTTTGATGATATTTGTAGACTACTAGATCATGTTAGTAAATCTCTATTTACATTATGTGCTGTATCATTTCTAATTGCTTTTTCGTTTATGTTTTCTTGTTTATTCCTCATCGTTTTTGTGCAAGTTATGGCTGGAGGGAGATAAATTGATTCTTTTATTAGCGATTCTCTTTATTTGTCAGATATTCGTGTTTCTAACAGACGATAAAGAAATAATTTCACTTACGAAGCTTGTCATTACGTTAGTATTTTTGCAATTGCTATTAAAGATTCCATTTATCAATTCATAGGAGGAAACAAGCGTACATACACTTGAAAAAGAGAAGAGATGAAAGGAGGCAATGTACAAGTGATGTGGAAAAGAAACCAAAAAAAACAACGTCATTTTTAGTCTTAATGCTGATCGCTGCCTCCGTAGGAATTTTCATCATTTTACCAATGTATCAAACGAATACAACGAATGGGCAAGTATCACCGAAAACCAATGAAGAAAAACTTGAACAGACATTGAAGGCTATGAAAGGTGTTGGGGAGGTAAAAGTCTATTTTTATTACGGAGATATGACAGATGAGAAGGATGACAATCAACTATTTAGTCAATATTTTCGAGGAACTGAACAAGGCACGAAAGAAGTAACAGGGATACTAATTGTTTCAAAAGGAGCAGCAGATATCTTTGTTAAAAATGAAATTCGTGCGGTTGTTAGTCAAGTAATGCAATTACCGATTCATCGAATTATTATCGTTCCAATGGAAAATAAGGAGGAAAAGTAAATGCGCGTACGTAGAAGAACAGTTTGGTTTATGACATTATTAAGTCTAGTAGCGGTTATTTCAGTGTATTATTTGGTTGATCCAGCAAAACAATTTAATGGACTAACTATTTTCACAGATGACGCATTACAGGAAACTGCAGTAACAGGTGTGACTGATCAAGAAGCAACGAAAGATGGAGAGACGAAGGAAGTATCTTCTCCAAGCCATTTATTTGAAGAGATGCGCATGCAAGTTGGTGATGAAAGAAGCAAGCTTCGTTCGCAATTAGAGCAGAAAATCGGTTCACAAGATTACTCAGCAGAAGATAAAAGTAAAGCTTATAATGAGATGGATAGCCTTATAAAACAAGAATCCTCTGAAGCAATGTTAGAAATGCTTATTAAATCATTAGGTTACTCCGATGCGTTTGTACGAGCAGACGCTGATAAAGTACAGGTAACTGTTATGGCGGAGGAGCTATCAAAAGCTCAAGCTAATGAAATTATTTATTTGGTTAAAACAGAGATGGAAGGCGCAAATGACGTCCTAGTAAAATTCAGTGCAAATAATAATAATTAAAAATAACTAGAAAAATACTAATATTCTGTTTATTTTATAAGATTGTTATATAGCAGTATCATGAAAAGGCTTTCGTTTAGTAAAAGAAAGCCTTTTGTTTTGTTCATATTTACTTAATTTGCATTAAAGTATTTCAAATTGTTCGAAAAAAATATAGAATAGTGCTTGTAGTAGATTTTATTTCATAAGGAGAGTTAGGAAAATGTTCAAAATTCAAGAAATTCGTGAAATCATTAAATTGGTAGATTCTTCTTCAATTGACGAGTTCGTTTATGAAGCAGATGGGGCAAAAGTTAAATTAAAAAAGAATGGTGTTGTTGTTACTGAAACTGTAGCACCTAAAAAAGAAGTAGCGGCACCTGTTGTACAACAAACTGCACCAGCAGCAGCTCCTGTAGCACCAGCTACTCCTGCTCCAGCAAAAGCTGAAGAAGCACCAGCTGCAGCACCAGTAAATAACGACCCATCGTTACATAAAATTGTATCTCCGATGGTCGGTACTTTTTATCAATCTCCAAACCCAGATTCACCAGCTTACGTTAAAGTGGGGGACAAAGTTGGTAATGAAACAATCGTATGTATCGTAGAAGCTATGAAACTATTCAACGAAATTGAAGCAGAAGTTCAAGGGGAAATCGTTGAAGTACTTGTTAAAGACGGTGAATTAGTAGAATACGGACAACCATTATTCCTTGTAAAAGCTGAGTAAGGAGTGCACAACTATGAAAAAAGTTTTAATTGCAAACCGCGGCGAAATCGCTGTGCGTATCATTCGTGCTTGTAAAGAGTTAGGCATTCAATCTGTTGCCGTATATTCAGAAGCAGACGCAGACGCATTACATGTGAAATTAGCAGACGAAGCATATTGCATCGGACCAAAGCTATCAAAAGATTCATATCTTAGCTTCCCAGCTTTACTTAGCGTAGCAGAAAAAACGGGTGCAGACGGTATCCACCCAGGTTACGGTTTTGTATCTGAAAACGCTGACTTCGCTGAAGCTTGTGAAAATGCAGGCATTAAGTTCATTGGACCTTCATCAGATTCAATTAAAATTATGGGTATTAAAGACGTTGCACGTACAACAATGGAAGCAGCAGGTGTTCCACTTGTTCCTGGTACTGGTATTGTTCCAGATATCGAAACAGGTAAAGAATGGGCTGCTAAAATTGGGTACCCAGTTATCATCAAAGCAACTGCTGGTGGTGGCGGTAAAGGTATCCGTGTAGCTCGTACAGAAGAAGACCTTGTAAAAGGCATTGAAATTACGCAAAAAGAGGCTGCTGCAGCATTCGGTAACCCTGGCGTATATTTAGAAAAATTCATCGAGTACTTCCGTCACTGTGAAATCCAAGTATTAGCGGATGGCTATGGTAACGTTGTACATTTAGGTGAACGCGACTGTACAGTTCAACGTCGTATGCAGAAATTAGTAGAAGAAGCTCCGTCTCCAGCTCTATCTTCAGAGCGTCGTGCTGAGATGGGTGCGGCTGCTGTAAAAGCTGCACAAGCTTGTAACTATGAAGGTGCTGGAACAATCGAGTTTATTTATGACTATAGAGAAGATAAATTCTACTTCATGGAAATGAATACTCGTATCCAAGTAGAACACCCAGTAACTGAAATGATTTCTGGTGTTGATCTTGTACAACAACAATTAAAAATTGCATCTGGTGAAAAACTTCCTTTCACTCAAGATGATATTCAATTAAATGGATGGGCAATTGAATGCCGTATTAACGCAGAAAATGCTTATAAAAACTTCATGCCATCAGCTGGTACTGTAGATACTTATGTAACTCCAGGTGGCTACGGTGTACGTATTGACTCTGCAGTATATGCTGGTTATACAATCCCACCATACTACGATTCAATGGTTGCAAAACTAATTGTTCATGCCAATACACGTGAAGAAGCGATTGCGAAAATGAATCGTGCGCTTAGCGAATTCGAAGTATCTGGTCCTGGTATCAATACAACAATTCCATTCCACCAAGCATTGATGAATAATGATGTTTTCAAATCAGCACAATTCAATACAAAGTTCCTTGAAGAGAACGATGTATTGGGGACAAGCAAGTAATTGATTTGTTAACAAAGGGATAGAATGTTAATATCTATTTCTTATACCTTCTGACTTTATTAGTCAGGAGGTTTTTTATGTATCTAAAATTAATTAGCGTTCAGGCCTTATGTAGTTTAATAACAGTATCGACACCTTTTTGAAGCATGTTATTTGGATATGTTATAATTAAATTTATGGAGAAATGTACACTATCGGTGCTGTATCGTTAAAGGAGATAGGGGGCAGATGATGAATAATGAATATTTCGTAGGATGGGGTACACTGGCGTTGATAAATGCTGCACTTGCACAAGGGAAGAATAGAACGGGGTTCAATTGGTTTTTACTTTCTCTTGTATTAGGTCCATTTGCAACACTAATTTTGTTATTTGTTGAAAAGAGACAGTAACATTACATATTCATAATTGATATAAGTTAAAGATGTAGACTCTCGCATATTCAATTATTTGGGTTTTTAATAAATGTAAGTCGATTTTAGATTGGCTTATTTTATAGTGTCATAACTTAAACCTTCTAACTTTTATTAGTTAGGAGGTTTTTTTATGTCAAAAAAACGGAGAAAGAGAAAAGTCTTTTCTAAGAGCTTGCTACCGTTGTTATAACCCTAAGCTTATCGTATTGCCTGTAGCCAAAAGTCAATCTTATTTGTTGAGCAATTACCTTTCCTTCACCAACGCATGATTTTCTGTGTTACAATATTTTACAGATGGAATTTTCAGTTATTTGAGAGGTGGGTTAAACGGCAATGAAAAAATTGTTTTTTTTAGTGCTTTTGACAGTGTTTCTTTTAACAGCGTGTAATTCATCAACGTTAAGTATTAGTGAAATTGAGATTGTTCCAGATAAAGTGCAAAAGGTAATTGATGAAAAAAATACACTTCAAATTATCAATGTGGTAGATAAGGATATTTCTTATGTCGTTTTTCGGTCAAATGGAACAGTTACATCAGACCTTGAAACGCAAGATGATACATTAATAATAAAGTTAGATGTGTCGAATCAACAGGATAGTGCCATAAAACAGCATGTCTATAAATTAACTTCAGACCCGGACCTTGATACGATTGATATTCACATCAATGGTAAATCTACATCTATTAATAATGTAACAGGGATAAAATAAGGTGATTAATGACGTTTCAATAGCCATCTCACATAAAGAGCCGTTTACAAATAATGAATAGGGTGATTGTATGGAGGGATTTGAACTTTCATTTAAAAACAAAGCAGTACGAGTTTGGTTTTTTACGATGCTACCTGCAATTATTTTAACTATTGTCCTTAATATTGTTTTACCTAATGAGCAAAGTAAATATGTTTCATTAGGTTTATCACTAGTTACAATCTTATACTTTGTCTGGTTTGTGATTTATTCTAAAAAGAGACGGAGATAAAATGGCGAAGAAATCTTCATAGTCTTCGCTTTTTATTTTTATCGATAAACTTTGTTGTTTTATTGAATAAAACTTTTGATTTATCACCCAACTTCTTAAATTTATCGACATAAACCAGATCTAAATAAATTAAAGCGTCTTTACGAAGCCAAACTTTCCTTTTTATAGTATAATAAGCGTAAGTACAGCATTTGTTTGTGATGTGTAAGGGAAAGGATGATATTTGTATGGCAGAGAAAGTAGGACAATCTTTCGTACAACCAACGCCTTCTGGTAAAGAAGAACTTGGGAAAATTGAAGTAGCGGCGGAAGTAATCGAGGTTGTTGCTGGAATCGCAGTGAACGAGGTAGAAGGGGTCGCTGCAACTCGCGGTAATATCGCTACTGGCGTAGTAGAGCGCTTCGGTAAAAAAGTTCACAATAAGGGCATTAAATCGGGTGTTACTGAAACTGGTGAGATTGCTATTGATGTATTTTGCTCTGTAAAATACGGCTATACAATACCAAAAGTGGCGAAGGAAGTTCAAACTCAAATTCGCCAAGCGATTTTTAATATGACAGCACTTGAAACAGCTGAAGTGAATGTCCACATTACTGGCATTCTCTTTGAAAAAGAAGAAGTGGCTGTACAAGAATAAAAAGAAGGGTTGCCTACAGGGCAATCCTTCTTTTTTAACGTTGTTCACGGAAATTGTTCAGCAGTGATTAGTATAGCTACTTTATTATATTTCAATATGTTTTGGCTTTCTCCAGAACAAAGCAAGGATAACGCCGAGTGTTAAAACAATTGTCGCAAAGTAATACGGATAGTTCAAATTGATATCGAACAATACCCCACCTAAAATAGGACCGAATATATTTCCGAGACTTGTGAACATGGAGTTCATGCCACCAACGAATCCTTGTTCATTACCAGCAATTTTTGATAAATAGGAGGTAACGGCAGGACGAATTAAATCGAAGCCGACGAAAATAAAGAATGTGACAAATAATATTGCGAAATAGTGGCTTACAAATGTCATAGCAAATGTTAAAACAGCAGATAGGACGAGTGAATAACGGATAAGATTAATCTCGCCCATTTTCTTTGTCAGCCAATCGAATAGTACTAGCTGAGCAAGGGCCCCGACTACTCCGCTTCCCGTAATAATAATTGCGATATCAGAAGGTGTAAATGCGAATTTATGATCCACAAATAGGCTAAATAACGATTCAAATGCAGCTAAACCAAATGATAGTACGAAAATAAGTACGAATGGAATAAGGTATAGTGGACTAAAAATACGCTTCGCACTGCCTAAAATTGATGGTGCAGACTGTTCATCATCAGTAGCACGTGTCGGTTCTTTTAGTAAAACTAATGACAAGAGCGCTGCTAAAAATCCGAGTATACCAGCAGCATAAAATGGGATGCGCGTTCCGAATTCGGCCAAAAATCCACCGATACCAGGTCCGATTATAAAGCCAGTACTAATCGCTGCACTCATATAACCCAAAGCCTTTGGACGTTGTGACAAGGTTGTAATATCAGCGATATATGCAGTTACCGCAGGCATGATGAAAGCAGCACTGATCCCGCCTAACATACGTGAGATAAAGAGTATTTCAACTGTACGTCCGAGCCCAAATAATAGCTCTGAAAAACCGAATATAAAAAGACCTGCAACGATCATAATTTTACGGCCAATGGTATCCACCATTTTACCGGAAATTGGTGAGACGATAAGTTGAGTGATAGCAAACGCGGCCACCATATAACCAACGACTGAGCCTGAAATTTTCAGCTCATTCATGAGTGTTGGTAGCACAGGTATAACTAAACCAATACCTAAAAAGGCAATGAATAAATTCGATAATAAAATACTTAAGGTTAAAAGTTGTTTCTTATTCATATTGTTCTCCTTCAATCTTTCACGATACATGAATCAAAATCTACTAGAATATTTCCATGTAATACAATAAACCCTATAGTAACTATAGGGTCAAAAGATTTGTTTTAACTAATAGTGTGGAAGTATTTGTTCGCGGTTATGCAAAGTGTTATATCTTTCTTCCGTGCTCCGATGTCAATGGAGCAGGCGTAGTTATTTCTCTACGTTCATTCATAAAATGCCCTTACTAGTGTGAGCTAAAAAAGTTTCGTATCGCATCAAAACGAATTTTATATTTACAATTATCGCAGTAAAATAGGCGCGATTTACGTTCTTTGAATTGTTTATATTGTTCCTCGCCTTCAAAATTCTTTTGCAGCTTGTACATGTAACTTCATAATACATAATGAACACCTCTAAAGATGATAATTAATTCCCTTAATTATACCATTCTTGGTATTTAAATAATAAAGGTTGATTTTTAATTTCAATATATTTCTTAGTTAAGTTAAATGCAGGGTGTTAAAATAAGCAAAAAGTTGCTTGAAAAAGGTATCAGATTATTTAAAACTTGCTTGAATTCGTGTTTCTCTCATGAATTTATGCTATTATAAACCTTAATGCCACTTAAGAAGGAGAGCTTTACATGAAACGACATGAAGCACGCGAAAAAGCGTTGCAAGTTTTGTTTCAGCTAGACAATACCGATCTAACAGTAGAGGAAGCAATGGGTCATATTAAAGGCCAACCAACAAATGTCTTCTATGAAAAGATTGTTACTGGAACAGTTGAACATTTGGAGGAAATCGATGCTGCTTTAGAACAGCATCTTGAAAAGTGGTCGCTTGCCCGTTTACCTAAGATTGAAAGAACGGTTTTACGTCTAGCTGTATACGAGATTTTATACATGCCAGAAACACCAAAAAGAGTAGTACTTAATGAAGCAATCGAGTTATGCAAAACATTTGGCGACGATGGTTCGTCGAAATTTGTTAATGGCGTACTTTCTAAATTTACAGAACAATAATATGTGTTGAATTGGAAGGAGTAACTAAGGTCTATGTCAAGTGCAATTATTAATGGTAAAGAAATTGGTCAAGAAATTCGTAATTCAGTAGCAGAGCGAGTAACGCGTTTAAAAGAGCAAGGGTTAACACCAGGCTTAGCGGTTGTTTTAGTAGGAGACAACCAAGCCTCGGCTACATATGTGAGAAATAAACAAAAATCTTGTGAAGCCATCGGTATGTTTTCTGAGCTAATCAAACTACCAGAAGAAACTACACAAGAATCATTATTAGCACAAATTGAATTATTAAATAATCGTGAAGATATTCATGGTATTTTAGTACAATTACCACTCCCAAAACATATTGATGAGGATATTGTTATTGCCACAATTGCTGTTGAAAAAGACGTTGATGGCTTCTCACCGGTAAGTGTTGGGAAAATGATGCTTGGCCAAGAAACATTTTTGCCTTGTACACCGTTTGGCGTAATGAAGCTTCTTGAATTTTCAGGAATCGAAATAGCAGGAAAGCATGCGGTCATCGTAGGGCGTAGTCATATCGTTGGGAAACCAATGGGACAACTTCTACTACAAAAGGATGCAACTGTTACATATACGCATTCCAAAACACCAAATTTACCTTCATTCACTAAACAAGCAGATATTTTAATTGCGGCAGTTGGACGTGCAAACTTTATTACAAAGGAGCATGTTAAAGAAGGCGCAATTGTTATAGATGTTGGAATTAATCGTGATGAAAACAAAAAGCTATGTGGTGACGTGAACTTCAAAGAGGTTGATGGACTTGCGTCACATATTACACCTGTACCTGGCGGTGTAGGACCGATGACAATTACTATGTTACTATTCAACACAGTTCAAGCAGCAGAAAATAAGCTTGCACATATAGTTAAGTTATAGTTTTGAATGACTCTTTTAAAAAGCTATCTCAATTTTTTTATTGAGATAGCTTTTTTGTATGACTTACTTTCTAATTTTTTAAGAACTTTCTCGTTGTTATTAACGTCTAATATAACGTTTGGGTCATACATATTAATAGGGAGGTTTTTATGGAAAACATAGATTTAATACTGATCATTAAACATATTATTATCGGTCTCGTACAAGGATTTACAGAGCCGATTCCTGTATCATCGAGCGGACATGTTATGATTGCAAGTGAAATTCTTGGTCTTGGTGAGCAAGGTTTTACTTTTGCTATTTTAACGAACACAGCTTCTTTACTGGCAATTGTCTATATTTATCGGGAGGATATTATCCGACTCATCACTAATTTTTTCCTTTATCTTAAAACGGGAGAGAATCGTTATAAAGCGGATTTTCGTTTTTCCATATTCATTGTGATCGGTTCTATTCCAGCGGGAATTTTAGGTGTGTTATTAAGTGATGTTATTGCGGATAATGTTAGTATGACAACAATTGCACTTATGCTATTTGTGACAGGTATTGCCCTATGGCTAATCCGTAATATGCGTGGTACGAAAAGGGATGCAGATTTGACTGCGAAAGACGCCATCATCGTAGGTTTAGGTCAAGCTGTAGCATTAACACCTGGTATTAGTCGTTCAGGAGCAACAATTATTTCAGCCATTGCAGTTGGTATGAAACAGGAAACCGCTTTGCGATTCTCCTTCATGCTCTATATTCCTGTAAGTCTTGGTGGGGTTGTCCTTGGGATTTCAGATTTTTTAGATGAGCCCAATAAAGGTGCATTAGCAATTCCTTATGCGGCAACATTTGCTGCGACATTATTTATGACTTATTTTGCAATGCGTTGGTTTATGGGAATCATGAAAAGTGGCAAGCTAAGCTACTTTACATATTATTGTTTTCTTGTAGGAACGCTTCTTTTAATATTTTATTAATTTAAAATGCCTCATAACTTTAATTAGTTATGAGGCTTTTCTGTTTGTTGAGAATATGAAATGGTAGGTTTTCGATTTCTATCCATCATTTCTACGATTCTATCCGTCGATAGGGCAGTTGTATCCGTCGCTCTGGAGATTCCATCCGTCCCTTTGACAGAACTATCCGTCGGTTCGACCTCAATCCGTCCCTTCGACGATTTTATCCGTCGATAGGGCAGTTGTATCCGTCGCTCTGGCGATTTCATCCGTCACTTTGATAGAACTATCCGTCGGTTGGACCTCAATCCGTCCGTTCGTCGGTTTTATCCGTCGAACATGTAGTTGTATCCGTCGCTCAAGCGATTCCATCCGTCCCTTTAACAGAACTATCCGTCGGTTCAACCTCAATCCGTCTCTTCGACGATTGTATCCGTCGAACATGCAGTAGTATCCGTCGCTCAAGCGATTCCATCCGTCACTTTGACAGAATTATCCGTCGGTTGGACCTCAATCCGTCTCTTCGACGATTGTATCCGTCCCTTTGACAGAACTATCCGTCGGTTCAACCTCAATCGGTCCCTTCGACGATTCGATCCGTCACTTTGAAAGAACTATCCGTCGGTTCAAAAGTTCTACCCGCCCCGAGCAGCCTAGCAAGCCACGCCCTTTTCGTGCCACTCAAGCAGCTCATTGGACTCCCCCAGCAAAGTTCGGAACGGAAATCAACCCCTTGTTTGCAGAAAAGACATACTTTATGTAATACGAGATCTTAAGAATATGTTATAGTAAAGTTTTCAATTCTATGAAAGACCGTCGTTTTTTCAAGCGAAACTGCATTTTGGCACGTCAGGCACAATAAAAAATGTTATGATAGGTGTAGTTTTGTGAAAAACTTGATTTTAGTAAAGGAGCCGGAAAAATGTCATCTGCTTCTTATTTAACTGTAAAAGCATTAACAAAATATATTAAACGGAAATTTGATGCTGATCCGCATTTACGTGAAGTCTATGTAAAGGGAGAGTTATCCAATGTCAAGATTCATCAATCGGGGCATATTTACTTTACATTAAAGGATGATGGAGCACGAATTGCGGCTACAATGTTTAAATCAGCAGCCGGAAAGTTGGCGTTTGAACCTAAGGAAGGTATGCAAGTATTTATCCGTGGGGATGTAAACGTTTACGAAGGCTACGGTACATATCAACTATATGTACAGGAAATGCAGCCAGATGGAATCGGTAGCTTGTTTGTTGCCTTTAACCAACTGAAAGAGCAGTTACAAAAAGAAGGGCTTTTTAAACCTGAGTGGAAACAACCAATTCCGAGGTTTCCGGAGAAAATTGGTGTTTTAACGTCAACAACAGGTGCAGCCATTCGAGATATCTGTACAACATTAAAGAGACGATACCCACTTGCTGAAATTTTTATTTATCCTACCCTTGTACAGGGAGCACAAGCAGCGCCAAATATTGTTCAAAATATTGAGCGCGCAAATATCGATGAGAGTTGCGATGTACTGATTGTTGGGCGGGGCGGTGGATCGATTGAGGATTTATGGGCATTTAATGAGGAAGTTGTCGCAAGAGCGATTTTTGATAGCCGTATCCCTATTATTAGTGCAGTAGGTCATGAAACGGATACGACTATAGCGGATTATGTAGCTGATTTGCGTGCACCGACACCAACAGCAGCAGCTGAGATGGCTGTACCTGATCAACAGGATTTATTTCAGCGGGTACTTACACAAAAATCACAGCTCCATCAAATTGTAAGAGCGCAACTTATTGCAGAACGTCAGCGTCTAAATAAGCTCCAACAGTCTTATCCGCTGTCAATGCCAGAACGTCTATATCGACCATTTACGGAAAGGCTAGCACAACTTGAGTCGGGATTGCAAAAAGCAATGCAGGTCGATTTGATGAAGAAAACAGCACAGTTTCAACAATTACGTAGTGCGGTAGAGCAGCACTCACCGAAAAAGGCATTAGCTTTCCATCAACGAGAGCTAGAAGCACGTGTCCAACAATTAACTCGTGCTACAACGCATTATGTAACGAAGCAGAAACAACAATTTGAGGCAACCGTCAGAACTTTAGAAGCATTGAATCCGCTTGCCATTTTAACAAGGGGCTTTACGGTAGCTTATAAAGATCATCAAATGTTAAAATCAGCAGCTGATGTTATGCCGCAGGATCAATTAACACTTTCCTTCCATGATGGAAAGGTAATTGCTGATGTGGTAAAGGTCTTGCCAAAAAATGAGGGGGAATAATTGTGGCAGAGAAACAACAAAATTTCGCAGAAGCTATGACAGCACTTGAGGAGATTGTCCGTCAGCTAGAGCAAGGTGATGTGCCGTTAGAAAATGCGATTGATTTATATAAACAAGGAATGGAGCTTTCACAATTTTGCCATAGCAAGCTACAAAATGCTGAAGAGCAGTTAATTTCAATTGTTCAAGAGACAGGTGAAACTACAGCATTTGATCCACTAAAGGGAGAGAACTAAGAAATGAACGAGCAATTAAAGCATTTTATTGAAAGCAACATACCACAAGTTGAAGCTGAAATGTTTGCACTAGTTGAGAAAATTGACGCACCAGCCAATTTAAAAGAATCAATGCTTTATTCATTAAAAGCTGGAGGTAAACGTATTCGCCCTCTTTTCGTATTGGCTGTTCTTGAACAATACAATCAAAGTTTAAAGGATGGTTTAACTGTAGGATCTGTCATTGAAATCATTCATACGTATTCGTTAATCCATGATGATTTACCAAGTATGGATAATGACGATTTCCGTAGAGGTAAGCCGACAAACCATAAAGTTTATGGTGATGCATTAGCGACACTTGCAGGTGATGCATTGAATACACTTGCGTTTGGCATTTTAGCACGCATGGATGTATCAGCTGAAAAACGTATTGAACTTGTCAATCTGTTAAGTAAAGCAGCTGGTGCAGAAGGTATGGTTGGGGGTCAAGTACTCGATATAGAAGGAGAAAAGCGTCAGTTGAACTTAGCTGAGCTTGAGCATGTCCATATAAATAAAACGGGTGCTTTACTACGATTTAGTATTGAAGCGGGAGCGGTGCTAGCTGATGTATCGCAAAAAGAGCGCGAAACTTTAAAAGAATATGCGCATCATATTGGCCTTGCCTTCCAAATCCAAGACGATATTTTAGATATTGAAGGAACTACAGAAGAACTAGGAAAAACTGCAGGTAAAGATGTAGCAAGTGATAAAAGCACTTACCCAGCTCTGCTAACTTTAGATGGGGCAAAGGAAAAGCTTGCTGAGCATTATCAGAAAGCCAATAACGCACTAGATAAATTGCAAGTGGATTCCAGCTTATTACGTGATTTTGCAGCCTATATTGTTCATCGTAAAAACTAGGAGAAAAACGAGGCGTTAAAGGCATAGAGTATGCTAGAATAGGTGAGGGCGTTTGCCAATGTGCAAACAATAAAGTGTTCGTACTTTTAGCATATTGATAACACTGTTATAATGGTGGAAACACAATTACGGTGAATAATTTATTGAAAAGGTGTGTGAGAAAGGTGGATTTAAATAAGATAACTAGTCCAGCCTTTTTAAAAAGCTTAGATAAGAAGGGCCTTGAGCGACTTGCAGAGGAAATTCGTGCCTTCTTAATCGAAAAATGTTCTGTCACAGGTGGTCATATCGGACCGAACCTAGGTGTTGTGGAGCTAACAATTATGCTCCATAAAATGTTTGACAGTCCACAAGATAAGTTTTTATGGGATGTTGGCCACCAAGCTTACGTGCATAAAATTTTGACAGGTCGTGCAAATCAATTTGATACATTACGTCAGTTCAAAGGGCTTTGTGGTTTTCCGAAGCGCGTGGAGAGTGAACATGATGAGTGGGAAACAGGTCATAGCTCGACATCTTTGTCAGCAGCTATGGGTATGGCGGCAGCACGTGATATCAAAAATGAAAAGAACTTCGTGATACCAGTTATTGGAGATGGAGCTTTAACTGGTGGTATGGCACTAGAGGCTTTAAACCATATCGGCCATGCTGAAACGAATATGATTGTCATTTTAAACGATAATGAAATGTCAATCGCTCCAAACGTCGGAGCGTTACACAATGTACTGGGACGTCTTCGTACAGCCAAGGAATATTCAAAAGCAAAAGAAGAACTGGAATCCCTTATGAATAAGATTCCTGTGCTAGGCGGTAAGCTAGCTTCAACTGCAGAGCGTGTCAAAGATAGCTTAAAATATTTAGTGGTATCAGGTGTGTTTTTTGAGGAGCTAGGCTTTAAATATCTAGGACCGATTGATGGACATGATTTTGAAGCTCTTGAGGCAACTTTATCACAAGCTAAAAAAGTTAAAGGTCCAGTTCTCGTACATGTGATTACGAAAAAGGGCAAAGGTTATAAACCAGCTGAAGATGATACAATTGGTAACTGGCATGGGACAGGTCCATATAAAATTGATAATGGTGCTTTTGTAAAATCAGAGGCAAAAGGTCCAGCTTGGAGTAGTTTGGTTGCAGAGACTGTTCGTAAAATTGCTCATGAGGATAAACGAATTGTTACAATTACTCCTGCAATGCCGGTGGGCTCGAAACTCCAAGGCATCCAAAAGGATTTCCCAGAGCGTTTCTTTGATGTGGGAATTGCTGAACAACATGCAGCCACGATGGCAGCTGGTCTAGCGACACAAAAAATGAAACCATTTTTAGCCATATATTCAACATTCCTTCAACGTGCCTATGACCAAGTATTACATGATATCGCACGTCCAAACTTAAATGTCTTTATAGGAATTGACCGAGCAGGTTTAGTTGGCGCAGACGGTGAAACACATCAAGGCGTATTTGATATTGCATTCCTTCGTCATATCCCAAATATGACAATTATGATGCCAAAAGATGAAAATGAAGGTCAACATATGGTGAAAACAGGCATTGAATATGATGGCGGTCCAATTGCGTTACGTTATCCACGAGGTAATGGTATAGGCGTTCCGTTAGATGATGAGCTTAAGACGTTACCAATTGGTAGCTGGGAAGTGTTACGTGAAGGTAAGGATGCTACGATCTTAACGTTTGGTACGACGATTCCAATGGCAATGGAAGCAGCCGGTATTTTAGCACAGCAAGGTGTAGAGATAGAAGTAGTGAATGCTCGTTTCATTAAACCAATGGATGAGAATATGCTTGATCGTATATTATCAAGCCGTAAACCAATATTAACGATTGAAGAGGCAGTTTTACAAGGTGGTTTTGGTAGTGGCGTATTAGAATTTGCCCATGACCACGGCTATTTAAGTGCACTAATCGACCGTATGGGTATACCAGATCATTTTATTGAGCATGGGAATGTAGACCAACTTCTCGCTGAAATTCATATGACGGCTGAAGATACAGTGGCACGAATGCATGTGTTACTTCAACAAAAACAGCAAGTAGGTTTGAATAAATAATGACAAAACAACCAAAAGAACGTGTAGACATTTTACTTGTAGAGCGTGGGCTATGCGAAACGCGAGAAAAAGCAAAGCGCTCTATTATGGCAGGGCTTGTTTTTTCTAATGAAATTCGCATCGATAAGGCGGGGGAAAAAATCGCTATAGATGCTCCACTACAAGTAAAAGGCTCTGATTTAAAATATGTTAGCCGTGGCGGCTTGAAGCTAGAAAAAGCGCTACAAATTTTTGATATGTCTGTAGAGGGGAAGCTAATGCTAGATATTGGCTCCTCTACAGGAGGATTTACCGATTGTGCATTACAGAATGGTGCAAGACATTGCTATGCACTGGATGTTGGTTCCAACCAACTAGCATGGAAAATCCGTTCTGATGAACGTGTAACTGTCATGGAAAAAACAAATTTCCGATATACGACAGCGCCAGATTTAACAGAGGGCTTACCCGACTTTGCAACAATTGATGTCAGCTTCATTTCATTATCACTTATTTTACCTGTCTTAAAAACATTGTTAATGCCAGGTGGCGATGTAATGGCACTGGTAAAGCCTCAGTTTGAAGCTGGGAAAGAGAATGTCGGTAAAAAAGGCATTGTTCGTGATAAAAAAGTGCATTTAGAAGTTTTAGAAAAGACAGCTACAATGGCGACAGAGGTTGGTTTTGTCGTTAAGGATGCTTCGTTTTCGCCAATTACAGGAGGCGAGGGGAATATTGAATTTTTATTCCATTTAGTGAATCCTATTGGTGATGAAGATATCTCTGCATATACAGCTTTTAATACACTCGTTGAGGAAGCGCATAGTGCACTAAAATAACACGTGCTCGTTTACAGAGCCGTGTTTTTTCTTGTGCTTTTATGTTTAAAATGGTAGTGTAAATATACAAATATTCAACTATTTATAAGAGGTGACCGAGATGAACAAAGGACAACGACATATACGAATTCGGGATATTATTGCCAATCATGAAATCGAAACGCAAGATGATTTAGTCGATTTTTTAAAAGATGCAGGCTATAATGTGACACAAGCAACAGTATCACGTGATATTAAAGAACTTCATCTTGTTAAAGTACCTTTACAAGATGGACGCTATAAATATAGCCTACCCGCAGACCAAAGATTTAATCCTATACAAAAATTACATCGTGCGTTAGCTGATGCTTTTGTCAGTATTGACGGTGCATCACACTTTTTAGTAATGAAGGCTCTTCCTGGTAATGCCAATGCTATAGCATCACTACTTGACCATTTAGATTGGCCTGAAATTTTAGGGACTATTTCTGGAGACGATACTATTTTAATTATTTGTCGTAATGAAGATGAGCGTGAAAATACTAAAAATCGCTTATTAGATATGCTATAAAATAGCAGGGTAATTTGATACAGAGGTGACATTTTGTGTTAAGAGAGCTAAGTATAAGAAACTTTGCCATCATCGAGGATTTAACTGTTAGTTTTTCAGGTGGTTTAACTGTTTTAACAGGTGAAACAGGGGCAGGAAAATCCATTATTATCGACGCAGTGCATTTACTTGCTGGCGGACGAGGAAATACCGAATTTATTCGTCATGGAGCTAAAAAGGCTGAATTAGGTGGTTTATTTCAAATTTCAAGTTCTGGACATCCTGTTCATAAAAAACTTGAAGAGGCAGGCATTGAAATTGAAGAAGATACCATTATTTTACGCCGTGATTTAAATGATTCCGGAAAAAGTGTATGTCGAGTAAACGGTAAACTTGTACCATTATCAGTTTTACGTGATATTGGGGCTAGCCTTATCGATATTCATGGTCAGCATGAAAATCAAGAATTAATGGATGAGAAGCAGCATATCAATTTACTTGATCATTTTGCCGAGGAACATCTTACACCAATTCAAGAGGCATACAGTTCTCAATATGATGAATATCGTTCACTAAAAAAAGAATTAGCTACAATTTCAATTGATGAGCAGTTAATGGCACAACGTATTGATTTGTACCAATTCCAAATGAAAGAGCTGGAGGATGCCAATTTAAAGCTTGGCGAGGAAGATGAGCTTCTTGATGAACGCCGTCGTCTTATGAATTTCAATAAGATTTTCGAACGTTCCAGTGCAGCTTATGAAGCAATTCAAGGTGAATCAAAAGGCCTTGACTGGATTGGCAATGCAATGGGAGCCTTAGAAGATGCTGCTACTATTGATGAACAATTTAAAGAGGCATCCGAATCTGTCACTACTGCATTTTATGCCTTACAAGATGCAGCGTACCAGGTCAAAAATGTGTTGGACGAATTAGAATTTGATCCCGCTCGTTTAAATGAGGTTGAGCAACGTTTAGCCTTATTACAAAATTTGAAGCGCAAATATGGCTCAACTGTTGAAGAGATTTTAGCGTATTACGATAAAATTAAAACAGAGCTAAATGAGCTTTTAAATCGAGACGAAATTTTGCAAGTGAAAGAACGAAAAGTGCTGGAAATGGAAGCGGTACTTGAGGAGCTTGCTGCAGAACTTTCTACTGTACGAAAAGATGCTGCACATAATTTAAGTGAAGCTATTATGGCCGAACTGCGTGAATTACATATGGAAAAAGCAAAATTTATTGTGAATTTTGATGAATTACCTTTCTTTGATGCGAACGGAAAAGACCAAGTAATTTTTTATATTTCTACGAATGTAGGCGAGCCGCCAAAATCTTTGCCGAAAATTGCTTCTGGTGGAGAATTATCGCGTATGATGCTTGCGTTAAAGACGATTTTCTCGTCGTCAAATGGCATTACATCTATTATTTTTGACGAGGTAGACACAGGTGTAAGTGGTCGCGTAGCACAAGCAATCGCAGAAAAAATTGCAGCAGTATCCATTAACTCTCAAGTTTTATGTATTTCGCATTTACCACAAGTGGCTGCGATGGCTGATCATCATTATTTTATTAAAAAAGAAGTCGAGCATGATCGAACATTTACGTCATTGCTGGAAATAGATACGAATGCTCGTATCGAAGAAGTTAGTCGAATGATATCTGGTGCGGAAATTACAGATTTAACATTACAGCACGCAACAGAGCTTTTAAAAATGGCAAATGAACGAAAAAAACAAATGAGATAGTAAAGATCCAGAAACAGCTTGTTTCTGGGTTTTTTCTTTTTGCACAAATATTTACCGCTTATAAGAATGCCACAACAACACATAGTAAAAAGACAAAAACAAAAAGGAGGTGTCGTATGTATCGTCGTTGGCGTCAATTTGTCATTTTGCCTATGCTCATTGTTTTATTATTCATGCCCGTAAAGGTTTTTGCCGCAAAAAAGCTAATTCCGATGGGCGAAGCAATTGGAATTCAACTTCAGTTATCGCATGTCTTTGTAGCGCATGATGTGCTATTAGCTTCCAATCAATGGATGAAAGGAGGCGCTGTTATTGAAAAAATAAATGATATTACTGTAAAAACGCTCGCAGATGCCAAAAAAGCTGTTGCTCGACAAGGAGAACAGAAATGGACGATAAAAAATGAAGGAAAAGAAGTGACACTTGAGTTACAGGAGCAAGAAGCTGAACATGTTATTTCCTTTCTAAAAGATGAAACAGATGGAGTAGGAACATTGACATACATTGATCCAGAGACAAAAAATTACGGTGCGTTAGGCCACCAAATCGTTGATTCAACCTTACAAGAAGCCCCTATTTTTCATGCTGGCTCCATTTTTTTAGCTTCGATTCAACAAATTCGTAAAAGTGTACCTGGCCAACCAGGCTATAAAATATCCTCCATTAAACATCAGGATCGATTAGGAAGTATAGATAAAAATACAGTTTATGGAATTTTCGGCCGTTGGGAAGACGGATATCAACAAAGATTACCTAAAGCAATTGAAATTATGCATGAAAAGGATATAAAAGCAGGAAAAGCAGAAATCTATACGGCGATCGAGGGCAGTAAGGTGGAAACTTTTTCAATTGAAATTACAAAGGTTGAAAATGAACGCCTTGAATTCATAGTTACTGACAAAAAGCTCATTGAAAAAACGGGTGGTATTTTGCAGGGAATGAGTGGCAGTCCTATCATTCAAGACGGTCGTTTTGTAGGTGCGGTTACGCATATGTTTGTGGAAGCGCCGAAAAAGGGAGCAGCAATTACCGTAGCGGAAATGTTAAAAAAATCATCTTAAACGAAGGAGCTGCCAAGAGGTAGCTCCATTCTTTCATGAAAATATATTGTTCACCAAGTATTTCGTTTATTTATGAAGGGATTAGCGATACTTAAAAAAAACTGTAGTTTTATCTCCATTTTTTCACTAAAATAAATGGTATAAGCATTCGAAGCTTTGTCAGTTATTTATCATAACTTGTCGATATTAAAAGAAAGTATCGGACTACATACTCATTTTTGGAAATTGAAAAGGTTTTTAAAACAAAAATGTCGAAAATTCCACAGTGTGCAAAAAAAGCATTGGGGTAGGTAACGGGATATTCGAAGCACAGTTCAGAAGGAGGAATTTTAAATGACAAAGGTTAAAGTAGCGATTGCAGATGATAATCGTGAGTTATTAAAAACGATGGAGCAGTATTTTCAAGGGCATCCAGAAATTGAAATCATTGCAACTGCTTCAAATGGGAAAGTTTGTTTACAAATGCTTGAGGAATTCACACCAGATATTTTACTGCTAGATATTATAATGCCACATCTTGATGGGTTAGCTGTTTTAGAGTCGATGTATCAAAATGAGCGAATGTCATCAATTCAAGTAATAATGTTAACTGCATTTGGTCAAGAAGATGTGATGAAACAAGCTGTAGACTTAGGAGCGTCCTATTTCATGCTAAAGCCATTTGAATTTGATCAATTGGTTCAAAAAATCTTACATTGTGCTGGACAAAAAGCTACACTTCCTAAAAAGACAAGTGTTTTACAACCAACGGCACCTCAAAAATTAAACCAACATCAATTAGATAGCACGATTACAGCCATTATTAAAGAGATTGGCGTTCCTGCACATATTAAAGGTTACTCTTATTTGCGAGAAGCTATTCAGATGGTATTCGAAGATATCGAGCTATTAGGTTCTGTGACGAAAATTTTATATCCAGAAATTGCTAAAAAATTCAACACAACGCCATCACGAGTTGAACGTGCGATTCGTCATGCCATTGAAGTCGCATGGAACCGTGGCAATTATGAATCGATTTCGTCGATGTTTGGCTATACGGTACATCATTTAAAGTCGAAGCCAACAAATAGCGAATTCATCGCCATGATCGCTGACAAGATTCGCATTGATATGATGGCGAGCTAAGTATAGAGCTACAAAGGATTACAGGACTTATTTAGAGAGAATTCATTGAATTTATACCGACTAACTACAGAATTTATATAACTAATGTTAATTAATTGAATTAAATTATGAAACACATTCATTTATGGGGATAATCCCATTCATGGAGGTGTTTTTTTTTTGACTGATTTCGATATTGAAATAGACCGTTTTATGCTTGATTGTGCGGCAACTAAAGCTATACACAAATGTAGTTGAGGAGTTAAATTTAACCTAGTGGAAATTGAGGATTATTTAGGACAGTTATTGATGGATAAGATCAATCTCTGTTGGAGAAAATATTTGTGAACTTAAAAACATGTTCAAATTTCAAGGATTGGGAGGACTAAATATGTCATCTGAAATGGGAGATATACATCGTACTGGTCAAGACATTAATGACGTAATAGTACACTTTGGTGGGCAAGCTGAGAGTGTTTTTAGTTCATTGGCTGAACAAGGTCGAGTTGCAATACAAAAGAAAGCAGATGAATTAGCTACACAGTATCTTGAAAGTAATCCTAACCCAGACTATTATGATTGTATTAAAATTGTAGAAGAGGGAGTTTTTACAGCAGGGAACGAAATAAAGGCTAGCAGTGGTTCGTGGGGAGAATCAGTAGATGCAGCACTTGCTGCCGGTGTTGGAACTCCAGCAGCAAAAATAGCTTGTAAAAGAATACCGATGTCACATTAATTTTTGAAAAAGCATAGGCGTAAAAAGCTTATGCTTTTTGATATTTATTGAATTCTTCTATCCTCTCCCCAAACATAAAGAAGAAGAAGATTCGATTTCTCATCCTTTCAATAGCGAAAAAAGGTTAGGATGTAATCTGGTACATAGAGACGAGAATTTGACTGGAGTTAATTTTAATGGTGAACAGTGCGTAATTTTGCCTTCCACATAATTTGTGGTTGGCATTTTTTATTGTCAAATAAGAAAGATTATTCTACGAAATTGATGTATGATTCAACTTTGATATGGCTAACGACTACGGAATTAAGAAGAGGCGTGAACGTGGGAAATACACTGTAACAGCTTCTGAGAAGAGTTTAGGTATTAACTATCCAAATAGACGGGAGGATTATAAAAAGTCAGTTACAGAAACAACAATAGCTAATTACACGAGAAATAGTAAAGAGTTCTCTGATTTTTTAAAATTGGAGAGAGAAATTAGGGATAATCAGATGGATACAATTGAAAAAAACCTAAACGAAAAACGAAAACAAAAGACCATTGTCTGAAAAGAAATAATGAAGTCTATGTAACATAAAAGGTCATTCTGCTGCCTGAACCATGCAAAAAACTTTTGTTTGTTTTGCGAAAATAATGGAGGATTTTCTAAAAAATCGCCACGAGTAGGTTAGTTAAATTTAAAATTGTAACTTTATCCCACTATTTTCGTCTGATTTATTATGAAGTTTGATTGTACCGATATTATAAAATTCATAGGAGGATCATAGTATTAAAACTTTTTATCATAGTTTAATTATGTGGATACCTTTTGGATTATTGTTTTCCTTAGCAGGATTAGGACTAGAAGTATTAGAAGGAAATAAAATCAGGACATCAGAATATATGGGACTTCGTGATTTTGGAATTCTTTATTTGTTCTTTATTGGTTCTTTCGCCTTTATGTTATATCCTATTTCATTTTTACCACTAACATTTATCGTAAGTAAGTTTATAAAATCTTTACTGTATAAAGTGATTATTTTTACTTTTTGTGGTGGAGTAATAGGGGTGTTTGCTTTTGAAATAATATATGCCAATTTTTCAAAAGAATATAATTTAAGCATAATTAGTTCCATTATTATTTTTAGTATTGCGGGTTTACTCTATACTTTCGTGGAATCTTCTTTCAAGCGAAATATAAAATTTGCTTAAACTAACAGGAGTTCTTTAGTTTAATCTTTGAGTTATTATTTTGACCTCGTTATGATCCAAGAAAGGATTGAGGTAACAACCAACAAACCATTTACTCAATTCATCAGATTCCTGCTTAGTCTCAGTTTATAACGTTTACCGGAGTTGTATTGAATTTATAGAAAAATAATCTCATATTCTAAATGAAGGATGGACATTTGGAGGAGGAGTTAAGATGGGGTTATTTGATGGGATAATAGGTAATGCAAGTGAAGTAAATCTAGAAAAATTACAGGAAGAAGTTAAAGGTTTATTAACACCTCATGAAACAATTAAGAATGCTTATAAAATTATAAGAGATACGTTTATTTTTACGGATAAAAGACTTATCTTAATCGATAAGCAAGGAGTAACTGGAAAGAAAACGCAATATCATTCCATTCCCTATAAGAGTATTCTTCATTTTTCAGTTGAAACTGCAGGAACGTTTGATCTAGATGCAGAATTGAAAATTTGGGTTTCAGGTAGTGAATTACCGATACAGAAAAGCTTTAATAAATCAACTAACATATATAAAATTCAAAGTGTGTTAGCAGATCATGTATTAGGAAAGTAATAAATTAAACGATCAACAATGCTGTTGATCGTTTATATCTTCTTTCAGCGTGTGGCCAAGCACTCGCTGAAATAGAGGAACTCTGTCTAAGAACGGCACGTCCTATGGCAATCTATCTATGCGAAAGTGAAACTCAGTTGCTGCCGCTGTGTTAGCACTACGCTTTTGCGCAAAAAACATCTGTTGGCCTAAAGCCTCCGGCGGATGTCACGAAATTATGCTGAGGTATAATTGATTTGGGGTGATAACATATGAAAAGCGTCAACATACAGCTTGACGAAAAAAACTCGTTAGAAATAACGCAGATAGAAGAGAATTTATTTGAAGTGCGTCTTGGAATGAATGGAAACATTAGCGTTTACTATATGACACGTGAGCAGCTCCTAAACTTTGATCAATTAGGTGCTCATCTTCAAATTGAGTCTATTTTGGAGCTAGACTAGGAGCCATCATTCAGCTTTATTCGAACGCCTCGATTTTCGAGGCATGTTTATTTAGTATTGAAGGCCTAAGTATGATTATGAAAATTATGTCAGATATAGTATTAAAGTTAGTTGAAGATTTAGTGAATTTCCTGACTGGTAACAGAGAAATTTATACAATGTGGACAGTGAGATTATAAAAATTAAGTAAATGATTGCTTTTTATAGTATAAATTCCCTAAAAATAATATGAAAATAATAATATTGGATGTATTTATTGCTTATAAAGTATGTGTATGTTCTTTCTGAGTAGTGACAATTGTCTCTAAACAAATGTAAATAGATTGTATATACTTACAGTTAGAGGGAAGGAGGAGGTAGCTTGATTCTAGTTCGAAATGATAAGTTTGAAATAACGGAAGAAAATGGCAAGGTATATATGCTTACTTACAGTGCCAGTTTTCCATTAAAAGAATTTGATAGTATTTTACGAAGTCATCCCCGACTCAAATTATCAAATTTTTCAATATTAAAAAATGTCTTAGCAACTGAAAGCACAAGCCCTGTAGAAATTGGACGCTGGCTTCCTAATGTTGAAGCTGAAGTTGCACGAGATAAAATGTCTGCCTCGATATTTATCTACGAAACACATGATTATATTCTAAAGAATAAAGAGAAATTAACGGAACAAATTTTGGAAACTATCAAAAACGAAGGAATTGTTCATGGCATATTGGATTTTGATATTTCTAACATTGAGACAGGAAAAGCATTTTTAATTGCTCAAGGTACACAACCAGTAGCAGGAACAGATGCACAAATTACATACTTACCTAAACCAGAGAGAAAGCCAGTCATTCGCGAAGATGGCAAGGCTGATTATTATGACATGAACTTTATTTCTGAAATATCCGAAGGTTCGTGGCTAGGCGAGAAAATTCCTGCGTCATTAGGTAAACCAGGGGAAAATGTACTAGGCGAAATAATGGCTGCAGTACCGGGTCGTGATTTTCCTATACGATATGATAAAAAATCGGCTTATGAAGTGGAAGAGGATGGGAAAACTGTCATCCGTTCGAAGATAGCTGGTGTATTAGATGATGTCAAAGGCATGATCGGAGTTAATAGACATTTGCCAATTCATGGAGATGTTGGCGTTGAAACAGGGAATCTCGAATTTAATGGCTCTTTAAGCATTAAAGGAACAGTTACATCAGGCTATACAGTCATTGCTACTGGAGATATTTCCATCGAGGGTGCCGAAGGTGTAAGCGGTGCCAAACTGATTAAATCCCTTGAAGGCGACGTCTATATTCGCGGAGGGATTTTTGGCCTAGGATCTACGCTTGTAGAGGCAGGTGGCAATATTTTCGTTAAGCATGTCAATGAAGCGAATCTAGTTGCAGCTGACAGCATTCATATAGGATCTTATGCATTGGGATCCCAGCTCTCTGCCCATTCTATATTTGTGGACGAACGAAAAGGAAAAATTATTGGGGGCCGTGCAGTAGCCAAAAATACAATTGTTACGGCGATCTCAGGAAATCGTTTAGAACGTCGAACTGATTTAATCATCGAAAGCGTCAATAAACAGGAAAGTTATTCTATTATGCAAGAGAAGGCGGGGAAGCTTAAGCAACTGCAATCAGAAATCGCTGAGCACGAAGGAAAAATTAAAAGCTTACTGCCTCTTCTTAACCAAATGTCTAAGGAACAAATAGCTACATTTGAGGGTACAAAACAAATTTTAACAAAATTGAAAGCGGATGCAGTGACCATTGATCGTGAGGTTAAACTCATAATGGATGAAATGCGTCATGCTGGAAAAGAGGAGATTACTGTTACGAAGGAAGCGTATCCTGGTACCTATATTCAAATTGGCAAAAAATCATCCTTATTAAGTAAGGTAAAAAAGGGTAAATTTCTTATTGAATTTGGTGAGTTAAATGCTTAGTGAATCTTTTGTTCCTGTATTTGCACATCGTGGGGCTTCGGCGTATGCACTTGAAAACACCTTGAAGTCTTTTGAAAAGGCATTGGAGCTAGGGGCAGATGGAATTGAATTAGATATCCAACTATCAAAAGAGGGCATTCCAGTAGTATTTCATGATCCACAGCTGTCAAGATTGGTTGGCATCAGTAAGCTTGTAAATGAATGTACGAAAGAAGAACTAATAAGTTTTAAACTTGGGAAGCCATGGAGACGATTATTTTCAACGTATAAAATTCCGACGTTTGAAGTCGTTTTAGCATGGGCAAATTCTCAACAGCTCCCCCTTAATATTGAATTAAAATCAACACTTCTTGATAATAAAAGAGCACTTATTCAAATGCTACATGGGCTTACTTTGCCTGTTGGCAGTCATTTTTCATCGTTTCACTATGAGCTTTTAGAGATTGTGAAACAATATAAGCCAGACTATGAAACAGCACTTATAGCGACGAAAAAATTAAAATGGGATTTGCTTGGTGATTACAAAGCAATTGATAGTGTCCATATGCATAAAAGGTATTATAAACCAAGATTTTTAGAGGCCTGCGTAGCGAGTGATAAAGCATGTCGTTTTTATGCAATTGATGGGAATGAAACATTTTTAACGAATCCGCATCCTTCTGTAATTGGTTGGATTACTGATTTTCCAGATAAAGTGATTGAGAGGCAACAACGTTAATCAATTTCGCCTCGGCAAAATTGTAGCTGACGCTTCGCTTTCGCACAGATAAACAATGTTGCTGATTTTCGCTTTCGCTACAGTTAAACAGTGTAGTTGAAGTTTTTGAATGAAGATAAAAATAGCTATCCAATAAGTCTGTTGAGACTTAATAGGATAGCTATTTTTATTTTTTTTGGAAGCGCGGAGCCACTTTTCCATTTTTTCGATCGCGGTGAAGTAAAAAACCTGCGAAAAAGCCAAAGCCTATAACAAAGAGAATAATGCCAACGACAAATTGTAGCCATAAAAATGGGAAAGGTGAAATGAGCTTACCAAATAATGTATCACGCATAAATTTAATGCCACCTGCAGCCATAAGACCTGGAATAAGCATTACTATAAATGCAGCAAAACGAGCCATGCATGTCCCTCCTTATTCCTAAGTTTAATTGTACCTGTGGATATTGGAATGTCAAGAAACGTTATATAACTATGGAGCTGATGAACGTAACAACAAGGAAGACATAAAGCAATAATTGTAACTGAATCTTTAGAAAATTCTTACTTAAACAAGAAAATGTAATAATAGTTGCTAAATTGTGAAATTGTCAGTATTGTAAAATTAAATGGAGCAATATTATCCATTGTTAAACAATTTTAAATTCTTTCAGCAGGTGTCTAAACCCTCCTTAAAGAATTTAAAGCCTCTGGCGGATGTCACGGAACCGGAAAGGAGTTCAATATACAAAGCCGATTCCGGACGCAATTATGCCGAGGCATAATTAAAACACTAATTATACTGAATTGGGATGGGCATTTGGGGATGCACTTTCCAAAGCAAAGGGGCGAGTTTTCATGGAAATCTTCAAGTATATGGAAAAGTGTGATTATGAACAATTGGTATTTTGCCAAGATGAAGCATCAGGGTTAAAAGCGATTATCGCTATCCATGACACAACACTTGGACCAGCATTAGGCGGGGCACGTATGTGGACATATGCATCAGAAGA
>Ga0102589_1001097_pt1 | contig 41008 bp, 38 predicted proteins | sample AraplaMF_Col_mLB_FD_76858 | JGI IMG/M metagenome (GOLD analysis project Ga0102589, IMG submission 76858) | Arabidopsis root microbial communities from the University of North Carolina, USA - plate scrape MF_Col_mLB | ecosystem: Host-associated > Plants > Roots > Endosphere | place: USA...
ATGTGGCCACAAAACCCCGCCATCCTCGATCAGCTGTCTGAAAGACAGTGATCGAGGGCGGCGAAGCCGCGCCAGCGAAGCTGTGGCGGGGGAAGGGGACACTCATATCGCGAAGCGATGTGATGTGGCCACAAAACCCCGCCATCCTCGATCAGCTGTCTGAAAGACAGTGATCGAGGGCGGCGAAGCCGCGCCAGCGAAGCTGTGGCGGGGGAAGGGGACACTCATATCGCGAAGCGATGTGATGTGATGTGGCCACAGAACCTCGCCATCCTCGATCAGCTGTCTGAAAGGCAGTGATGTGAATCTGATGAGCCAGCCATAAAAAAAGCCCGTCGAAGACGGGCTTTTTTGACCACGAGCCGGTTTACTTTTGCGTCAGGACCCAGGCCGCCAGCTTCTTGGCCTCTTCAGGGTTGACCTGTGCGTTTGCGGGCATGGGGACCGGACCCCAGACGCCGGAGCCGCCCTTGATGATCTTGGCGGCGAGCTTGTCGGCGGCATCTTTCTGGCCGGCGTACTTGGCAGCGACATCCTTGTAGGAGGGGCCGACCAGCTTCTTGTCGATGGCGTGGCAGGCCATGCAGTTCTTGGCGGTGGCCAGTTGCAGGTCGGCCAGGGCTGGCGTCGACACGGCAAAACCCGCGGTCACAAAAGCGATTACCGAAAGAATGCGTTTCATGGATTGTCCTCGTGGGGAAGTTGTGGATTCGGTTACAGTCAATTAACGCGATTGTAGTAGTGCCGGTTGACCCTTGTTTCAAGGGGATATCCCTTGGCACAGATGGGCATATTCAGCACATATTCAGGAGAACTTTCATGTATTTTTTATTGCTCGGCATTGTGGCGCTGGCGCTCAAGTATCTGGAAATCGGGCCGGTTGCCAATCTGAACTGGTTCATCGTGCTGTCCCCTTTTGCCATGGCTGTCGCTTGGTGGGCCTGGGCCGATGCATCGGGTTACACCAAGCGCAGGGAAATTGAAAAGATGGCCAAGCGCAAGGAGGACCGCATTGATAAACAGCGTGAAGCCATGGGCATACTTGCCAAGAAGAGGCGCAAGTAAGCCTGCGCTGCATCAGTTTTTGTTCATCGGCGCTCTCCAATCTATTCGCTCGGCGTAAAAATCGAGGCGTTCCAAAGCAAAGAGCCCGTGAAGTCTGTAACTTCACGGGCTCTTGTTGTTTCAACGGACTGGGGTCAGTTCAATAGTCGTCCAGCACCGCGCCCTTGCTCGCGCTGGAGGCATTGAAGGCGAACTTGGCCTGCACGCCACGCGTGTAGCGCGGCGCCGGGGCTTTCCAGCCTACCTTGCGCTTGGCGAGTTCGGCATCGCTGATGTTCAGTTGCAGCAATAACTGCTTGGAATCGATGGTGATGGAGTCACCCTCGTTGATGAAGGCGATGTTGCCGCCGGCCGCGGCTTCGGGCGCGACATGGCCGACCACCATGCCCCAGGTGCCGCCGGAGAAGCGGCCGTCGGTGATCAAGCCCACGCTCTCACCGAGGCCGGCGCCTATCAGCGCGCCGGTGGGGGCCAGCATTTCAGGCATGCCGGGACCGCCCTTGGGGCCGAGGTAGCGCAGCACCATCACGTCGCCGGCCTTGATCTTGCCGGCCAGAATCGCGGCCAGGGCCGATTGTTCGTCGTCAAACACGCGCGCCGGGCCGGTCATGACCGGGTTCTTCAGGCCGGTGATCTTGGCGACACAGCCCTCGGGCGAGAGGTTGCCCTTGAGGATGGCCAGGTGGCCTTGCGCGTAGATGGGCTTGTCGATGGGGCGGATGACGTCCTGGTCGGCGCGCGGCACGGCGGGCACGTCCTTGAGCGTCTCGGCGATGGTCTGGCCGGAAATGGTCAGGCAGTCGCCATGCAGCAGGCCGGCGGCCAGCAGCGTCTTCATGACCTGGGGAATGCCGCCGGCGCGGTGCAGGTCCACGGCGAGGTATTTGCCCGAGGGTTTGAGGTCGCACAGCACAGGCGTGCGCTGGCGCACGCGCTCGAAGTCGTCAATCGTCCATTCGACGCCAGCCGTGTGGGCGATGGCCAGGAAGTGCAGCACGGCGTTGGTGGAGCCGCCGGTCGCCATGATCACGGCGACGGCGTTTTCAATCGCCTTTTTGGTGACGATATCGCGCGGCTTGATGTCTTTCTTGATGGCCTCGATCAGGACCTTGGCCGATTCTTTGGCCGAGTTCATCTTCTCGTCGTGCGGGTTGGCCATGGTGCTGGAGTAGGGCAGCGAAATACCCAGGGCCTCAAAAGCGCTGGACATGGTGTTGGCCGTGTACATGCCGCCGCAGCTGCCGGTGCCGGGGATCGCGCGGCGCTCGATCTGCAGCAAGTCTTCGTCGCTCATGCGGCCGGCGGCGTTTTCACCCACGGCTTCGAACACGCTGACGATGTTGAGGTCTTTGCCCTTGTAGCTACCGGGCAGGATGGTGCCGCCATAGACGTAGATCGCAGGCACGTTGGCGCGCAGCATGCCCATCAGGCCGCCCGGCATGTTCTTGTCGCAGCCGCCGACCACCAGCACGCCGTCCATCCATTGGCCCTGCACGCAGGTTTCGATGCAGTCAGAAATCACCTCGCGGCTCACCAGCGAGTACTTCATGCCTTCGGTGCCCATGGCCATGCCGTCAGAGATGGTCGGCGTGCCGAAGACCTGGGCATTGCCGCCGGCTTCTTCGATGCCCTCAATCGCCGCGTCCGCCAGTTTTTGCAGGCCGCTGTTGCAAGGGGTGATGGTGCTGTGGCCGTTGGCCACGCCGACCATGGGTTTCTTGAAATCGTCTGCCTCGTAGCCCATGGCGTAGTACATGGAGCGGTTGGGCGCGCGCGATTTGCCCTCGGTGATGTTTTTGCTGCGGGGGTTGGCGACGATGTTGACGGTTTTGGTGTTCATGGCCTGTCTCGTGGGTGGGTTGCTGCCGCGGCCTGCTGGGCAGGAGCGGCGCTGTTATCGGAAGAGCAGAGTATCCGTGCTTTGACTGATTCTTTCCAATCCATTATTTGTGATGTATTAATATGTATTGCATATGAAAGATGTCCTCAGCGCTGCAGGCGCGGCTTCGCGCAAGCCGCCCCTGATCGAGTTGCGCCTCTGGCGCCAATTCCTGGCCGTGGCCGAAGAGCTGCACTTCGGCAGGGCTGCGCGGCGTTTGAACATGACCCAGCCGCCACTCACGCAGGCCATTGCGCAACTGGAATCGCTGCTGGGACTCAGGCTGTTTGACCGCACCAAGCGCAGCGTGCAACTGACGGTGGCGGGAGCGGCGTTGGTCGCCGAGGCGCGGGACCTGTTGGCGCGCGCTCAGGCTTTGCCGGCGTACGCGCGAGCCAGCGCCGACGGCGAAGCAGGGCGCCTGCGGCTGGCGTTTGTGTCGACAGTGGGTTTTGAGTTGTTGCCGCGCTGGGTGCGCGCCTTTCGTGAGCAATATCCCAAAGTGCAACTGGAGCTGATAGAGGCGACAGGTGACGTGCAACTGCAGGCCTTTGAGCGCGGTGAGATCGACGCGGGCTTTATGTTGCACTCACCCGATTTTGCGCCCCCCGGCCTGGCCTGCCGGCGCATCAGCCAGGACCCGCTGGTGGTGGCTTTGCCGGAGCAGCATCCGCTGGCAAGCAAGGCGGCGCTTGCCCTCCTGGATTTGCTGGATCAACCCCTGGTGATTTTTCCCCGGCGCATCGTGCCTTCGCTTTACGACGCGATTTTTGCGATGTACCACGCTGCCGGGCAACTGCCGCAAGTTGCACAGGAGGCGATTCAGATGCAGACCATCGTGAACCTGGTATCCGCGGGGCTTGGTGTGGCCTGGGTGCCCGAAAGCGTGCGCCAATTTCAGCGGCCAGGCGTGGTGTACCGCAGCCTGCCTGCCGGCAAGCCTTCAGCGCGTGGCGGCGCGCGAGGGGCTTCGGTCACGGTGCCTGGCTGTGAGACCAGCCTGGTGTGGCCGGGCGCCAGCGCCAACCCGGCGCTCGCGCGCTTTATGGCGTTTATCGGCGAGTAGCCCGGTCAAAGGCTTCTTCCCGTTCGCGGTAGCGGCGCGCTGCCACGGCGCTTTGCTGCTGCTGCCTTTCCGCCGGCCTAAGTTCGCGCTGCTCCATCCGGCGCTGGGCTATTTCGCCGGCGCTGCTGCAACGCGCGCCGTGGTTGGCCTCGCAGTTGGCAATGATTTGTTTGTCGGTGAGCTGCGGCTGGGCGGTGCCTTTGCGCAAGCCGCCCATTCCCGACGGAGTGCCCTGGCGCGCCGCGCCGGCGGCTTCGGCGGCCCTCGCGTCGGCCGCAGCATTTTCCGCCGCCCAATCTTTGGGCGCAGCAGCGCTGGTGCCCGGCGCGCCTGCGAAAGGCGCGCCATCCGCAGGGGCTGCGGACCTGGTGGGTGCCTGCATGATGAGTTTTTCGCTGCCGCCCTGGGCTGCGCAGGGCATTTGCGAGTAAACCTTTTTTCCGCTCGCATCAAGGCATTGGTAGACCTGCGCGGCGGCGGTCTGTGTGAGGAGCAAAGCCAGCAGGCCGGAAACAAGAGCGGGGTAGAGGGAGCGGCGCATGGCGAAATCCGTGACGTGTTTGCGCTAGTCTAGTCGAATGAGGCCTGCGCGTAAGCCTTTTCCTACGAGGCTTGCGTGCAAAATACCGCCCATGCTTATCCACCCGCAAATCAATCCCGTCGCGCTGCAGCTGGGCCCGTTGGGCATCCATTGGTACGGCCTGACCTACCTGGCAGCCTTCGGCCTGTTTTTTTTCCTGGCGACGCGGCGGTTGCGGCACCAGCCTTTTGCCTCCATCACCGGTCCGGGCGCGTGGTCGCGCAGGGATATTGAGGACATGCTGTTCCTGGGTGTGATGGGTGTCGTGATAGGCGGGCGACTTGGTTATTGCCTTTTCTACAAACCGGGCCACTACCTCACGCATCCGCTGGAAATCTTCTTCGTGTGGCAGGGCGGCATGAGTTTTCACGGCGGCATGCTGGGGGTGCTGGCCTCCCAGTGGTGGTTTGCGCGCTCCCGCCAGCGGCCCTGGCTGCAGGTGATGGATTTCGTGGCGCCTTGCGTACCCACGGGTTTGGCGGCGGGGCGTGTCGGCAACTTCATCAATGGCGAGCTGTGGGGCCGTTTCAGCGACCCGGCCTTGCCGTGGGGTATGGTGTTTCCGGGCAGCGGCTCGCCGCTGCCGCGCCATCCGTCGCAGGTCTACCAGTTCCTGCTTGAAGGCATGTTGCTGTTTGTGCTGCTCTGGCTGTATGCGCGCAAGCCGCGCAAGACTGGCCAGGTGTCGGGAGCCTTCCTGCTGGGTTACGGCGTATTCCGCTTTATTGCCGAATTTTTCCGCGAGCCGGACGAGTTCCTGGGCATCCTGGCCTTGGGTATGAGCATGGGGCAGTGGCTGTGCGTTCCCATGATCATTGGCGGTGCCTGGCTATGGGTGTGGGCGACAAAACGGGCTGAGCCGGTCTGAGTCCCGGCACAAAAATGCCACGCGGGGCGTCGCCCTGGGCGGGTTGTACCTGCTGCTGTCGCTTCGCAATTTCCCCATTCCCAATCCCCAAACAGCAAGGTCGGCCAGACTAGGGTTTTTCCCTGTCGTTTTCAGGCACAGGCCTCTTGATCGAGATTGGATTATTTTTCATAATTACATGTAATTACTTGAAATTATTGCTGGGCTGAATGCTTGGCGCCAGCGGTACGGTAAGTGTTCAGCAGGGGATTCGCCGGTTACGGCGGATCGGGTCAGTCAAAGGGTCATGCCATGCGTCTTGTCCAGAATTCACTGCACCAGGAGGTCGCCGATACCCTGCGCGAGCAGATCTTCGCGGGCCAGCTGGCGCCCGGGAGCTTTCTGGACGAGGTCGCGCTGTGTGAGCGGCTGGAAATCTCGCGCACGCCGCTGCGGGAGGCGCTCAAGGTGCTGACCTCGGAAGGGCTGCTGCGCCATGAGCCGCGACGCGGCTGCTTCGTCAATGAAGTGACTGAAAAAGACCTGGACGACATCTTTCCGGTGATTGCGCTGCTGGAAGGGCGCTGTGCCTACGAGGCCGCGCGCAATGCCACCGATGCCGACCTTGCTGCCCTCACGACCCTGCACGAAAGGCTTAACAGCCACGCCGCAACCGGCCGCATCAATGACTACTACGCCACCAACTTCGCAATCCACGAGGCGATTATTCTGCTGGCCGACAACCGCTGGCTGGCACAGGCGATTGCCGACCTGCGCAAGATCCTCAAACTGGCGCGGCTGCAGCAACTGCACGCGCCGGGGCGGCTGGCGCAAAGCCTGTCGGAGCACATGACCGTATTCGCTGCCCTCAAGAGCCGCGACAGCGAAGGCGCCGAAGCCGCCATGCGTACGCACCTGACGCGTCAGCGCGAAGCGCTGCGCGAACTGGCCCGCAACCAGCGCTCACGGGTGGCATCGTGAGCGCGGCCGAATGGCTCAGCCGCAACGTCTCGCGTTTCACGGCGGGCGATAAAGGCGCAGGGGCAAGTGCGCCGGCGCCAGCCGCGCCGTCGACGGGAAAAAAAACAGCGTCCGGTGCGAGCCTGCCCATTCGCAGCACGCACGAGCGCCTGCAGGCGACGCTGAGCCACAAAGACGAGGCGCTGTCGCCGCGCGTGCTGCGCCGCACCCTGCAGGAGTTGCAGGCCATCATCGACCCGCGCGTGAGCGAGGTCGAGGGCGGCCGCCGCGCCATGGCCATCGCGGCCTGGTACGAGGGTGCCACCATTGCGCGCCGGCGCGATCTGTGGATGCTCATGAGCGAGCAGTTCGTCGCCAATCCGCAAAAGGTCAAGGCCGCGCAGGCGCAGTTCGCGGCTGCGGTGGGCACTCCCGAGGAGGCTGTGGCCGAGGTGCGCTACCGGCGCGCCACGGTGTCGCCGCGCCGGCGCCTGTTGCAGCGCTTCAGCGTCTATCCCGGCGGCATCCAGTTCCTGGTCGATATGCGCGCCGAGATGCAACCCAGCCTCAAGTCCGACAAGCGCCTCCTGGCGCTGGACGTGGAAATGGAATACATGTTTTCCACCTGGTTCGACGTGGGCTTTCTCGACCTGCGCCGCATCACCTGGGATTCGCCGGCCTCGCTGATCGAAAAGCTCATCAAGTACGAAGCGGTGCACGACATCAAAGGCTGGGCCGACGTGAAGAACCGGCTTGACAGCGACAGGCGTTGCTACGGTTTTTTCCACCCGCGCCTGCCCGAGGTACCGCTGATCTTCGTGGAAGTCGCCATGGTCGAGCAGATCGCGGGTGACATCATGCCGCTGCTCGACGAACTGGCGGCGCCCTCGGACCTGAGCCGGGCCACCACCGCCATTTTTTATTCGATCAGCAACACCCAGGCCGGCCTGCGCGGCGTGAGTTTTGGCGATTCACTGATCAAGCGCGTGGTCGAGACGCTGAAGGAAGAATTCCCCAAGCTCAAGACCTTTGCGACGCTTTCGCCGATTCCGGGCTTTCGCGGCTGGCTGGCCAAGAACGCCGGGGCTATGCTCGAAAAGCTGGGTGAAAAGGAACTCACGGCGCTGGGCCGGGCCGTGGGCTTTGAGCCGCCAGGTGCGGGGCACTTGCTCACGGCCGCAGAGAACCCGCTCGCGCTCGGCGAAAAATCCCCGGTGCGCAAAATGCTGTTGCACTGCGCGGCCCACTACCTGGGGCGTACGATGGAAGAAGGCAAGCCCTTGGATCCTGTCGCGCGTTTTCACCTGGGCAACGGCGCGCGCATAGAACGCATCAACTGGGCCGGCGACCCGACACCCAAAGGGCTGAAGCAGTCTTATGGCCTCATGGTGAATTACCTCTATGACCTCAAGCGCCTTGACCGGCATCGCGCGCAACTGGCACAGGGGGAAATCCCCGTGTCGGGTGACATCGAAGATTTGTACATTTGAATGTGTACTTAGGAACGGGTTTTACGAACGTTGCTTAAGTGGGTTTGGGTAATGCAAACCGGCTCATCGCGCTTGAACTTCCGGTTTGTTTTTTCTTATTTCAACGACAACAGGAGACAACAATGACTTTCCGTTTTCATGCCGGCGCATCCCGGCGCGACATCCTGCGCGCTGCGGCCGCCGGCGCTGCGACGCTGTCTTTCGGCAGCCAGGCCCAGTCGGGTTGGCCGACCAAGCCCGTGACGATGATCGTGCCGTTTCCGGCCGGCGGCGGCACCGATGCGTTCGCCCGCCCCCTGTCGGCCCAGTTCGCCAAGCTGACCGGCAAGCAGCTCATCATCGACAACCGCGGCGGCGCCGGCGGCACCCTGGGCGCCAGCATCGCCGCCAGGGCGCAGCCCGACGGCTACACGCTGTTCATGGGCGCCGTGCACCACACCATCGCGCCTTCGATGTATCCCAAGCTCGACTACGACATCGAAAAAGACTTCGTGCCGCTGGCCCTGATGGCCAACGTGCCGCAGGTGCTGGTGGTCAACCCCCGCAACCTGCCGTTTCCCGATTTCAAAGCCTACCTTGCAGCCGTGCGCAAGGCGCCGGGCAAGTACAACTATGGCTCGGCCGGTGCGGGTACTTCGCACCACCTGGCCGGTGAGCTGTTCAAGCAGCAGACCAAGACCTTCATCACCCACATTCCCTACCGCGGCGCGGGCCCGGCCCTGCAGGATCTGATCTCCGGCAATGTCGACATGATGTTTGACGGCCTGGGGTCCTCGGCCAACCACATCAAGGGCGGACGCATCAAGGCGCTCATGGTGTCCGGTACCAAGCGCAACCCGGCCTTCCCGGACGTGCCTTGCGCCGGCGAACTGGGCCTGCCCGACTACACGGTGACCACCTGGTACGGCATGTGGGCGCCCAAGGGCACGCCGCCCGACGTGCAGGCGCGCATCGTCGAAGACCTGCGCAAAGCCGCCACCACCGACGAGCTCAAGGCCATCTGGGCCAACAACGGTGCGGACTTCGGCAACCTCACGCCGCAGCAGTTCGGCGCTTTCGTGAGCAGCGAAGTCAAGCGCTGGTCGGCCGTGGTGAAAGCCTCTGGCGCCAAACTCGAATGACCGCTTGATGGCCGGAGCTGTTTTACTCGAGGTGAAGGGCTCCCTGGCCTTTGTGACCCTTTCCCATCCAGGCAAGTTCAATGCCATGAGCCGCGCCATGTGGCGTGAGCTGCGCGCGGCCTTCGAACGCATCCAGCAGGCTGCCGACTTGCGCTGCGTGCTGCTGCGAGGCGAGGGCGGGCACTTTTGCGCGGGGGGAGACATTTCCGAATACGCCGGCTTCCGGTTTGAAGAAGCGGCTCTGCGTGATTTTCATGAGCGTGACGTGTGGGGCGGCCTGCAAGCCATGCTCGATTGCGACGTGCCCATGGTCGCGCAGATCGAAGGCAATTGCATGGGCGCCGGCCTGGAGATCGCCAGCTGCTGCGATATCCGTATCGCCGGCGACAGCGCGAAGTTCGGCGCGCCCATCGCGAAGCTCGGCTTTCCGATGGCGCCGCGCGAAGCCGCGCTTGTGATGCGCGCGGCGGGCGAGCTGACCGCGCGCGAAATGCTGCTGTCGGCCGCCGTGCTGGACGCTGGCGAGATGAAGCGCCGCGGCTTCCTCAACCAACTCGTGCCTGATGGTGAAGCCGGCGCGGAAGCCGTGGTCCGCATGGAGCGCTGCGCCACCCTGGCGCCCGGCGCGGCCAGGCTGAACAAGCAGGCTTTGCGGGCGCTGACTGAGGCCGGCATCGCACAAGCCGTGACCGATTTGACCGCGAGTGCTTACCGCTATGCCGCGTCACCCGAACACCGGGAGGGCGTTACCGCTTTTACTGAAAAACGCCAGCCCCGGTTCAACAGCCGGTTTGCCGACCCTATTTCCACTGACAGCCTGAACCATGAAAAACCATAACTTGTTCGCGGCGCTGCGAGCCGCATTCCCTTCCTCTCTGGATGACGTCGCTGTCGAGACCGACAACGGCCTGCATTATTCGTGGCGTGACCTTGAGCGCGGCACCGCGATGATGGCCAACCTGTTGGCTTCGCTAGGCCTGCCTGAGGGGGCCAGGGTGGCCGTGCAAGTCGAAAAGTCAGTCGAGGCCATGATGCTTTACCTGGCGACCTTGCGCGCCGGTTATGTGTTCTTGCCACTCAACACGGCCTACCAAAGCGCGGAGATCGAGTACTTCATCGGCAATGCCGAGCCTTCGGTCATGGTGTGCAGCAGCAAGAACTTCGGCTGGGTCAGCAAGATCGCCTTCAAGGCCGGCACGCAAAACGTCTTCACACTCGACGATGACCGCACGGGCACGCTGCTCGAGCGCGCCGCGCATTGCAGCGACAAGCATGAGCCTGTGACGCGGCAAGCCGACGACCTGGCCGCCATTCTTTACACCAGCGGTACCACGGGCCGCAGCAAGGGCGCCATGCTGACGCACGGCAACATGCTGAGCAATGCGTTGGTGCTCAAGGACTACTGGGGCTGGAAGAAGGGCGACGTGCTGATCCATGCCTTGCCGATCTTTCATGTGCACGGCCTGTTCGTCGCCATCCATGGTGCGCTGATCAACGGCAGCAAGATGATCTGGCTCGCCAAGTTTGATCCCAAGCTGGTGGTGCGCAAGCTGCCCGAGGCCACGGTGTTCATGGGTGTGCCCACACTTTATGTGCGCCTGCTGGCCGAAGCGGGCCTCACGCGCGAGGCCTGCCGCAACATGCGGCTTTTCGTTGCGGGATCAGCGCCCTTGCTGATCGAGACCTTTAACGAGTGGAAAGAGCGCACGGGCCACACGATTCTGGAGCGCTACGGCATGTCGGAAACCGTGATGCTGACCTCCAACCCCTACCAGGGCGCGGAGCGGCGCGGCGGCACCGTGGGCTTCGCGTTGCCGGGCGTCAGCCTGCGCGTGCAGGGCGATGACGGGCAGCCCCTGCCGGCCGGTGAGATAGGCGGTATCCAGGTCAAGGGGCCGAATGTCTTCAAGGGCTACTGGCGTATGCCGGAAAAGACCAAAGAAGAATTCACGGCGGACGGCTACTTCAAGACCGGCGACGTTGGCAAGATCGATGAGCGCGGCTACATCATCATCGTGGGCCGCAGCAAAGACCTGATCATCAGCGGCGGCTACAACGTCTACCCGGCGGAAATTGAAGGTTATATCAACGACATGCCCGGCGTGGCCGAAAGTGCCCTGGTCGGTGTGCCGCACCCGGACTTCGGCGAAGTGGGCGTGGCCGTCGTGATCGCCAAGCCCGGCGCCGCGCTGGAAGGCGGCCAGATCGTGGGCGAGCTCAAGTCGAAGCTGGCCAACTTCAAGATTCCCAAGCAATGCTTTGTGGTCAGCGAGCTGCCGCGCAACACCATGGGCAAGGTGCAGAAGAACTTGCTGCGCGAGCAATACAAGGGATTGTTCGCCTGAGTGTTCGCCCGGCAGGTGCTTCAGGGCGGGAAGTCGTCGACCCGTATCACCTTGTCGGCCGCGCGCAGGTAGGCCAGCGCCAGTTCAGGCCGGCTCGAGGCCTGTGCAGCGCGCTCCATCGATTGGTTGCGGCGTACGGCCTTGTTGAGCGCCACGGTTTCTTCGCCGAGCTGGGCTGCGAGATCCAGCGCATCCATCAGGTCGCGCAAGCCGCCACCGGTGGGTCTTGCCAGGTCAGGGCACAGCCGCCCTATGAGCGCGGGATTGGTGCGCAGCAGTTTGGCCAGCTCCAGCAATTGAACGTCGCGAAGCGGTGCCAGCCGTGTGCTGCGGTTGAGCACCAGCGCGCCTACCACGCGGCGCAGCGGTGACGGAAAGTTTGCATACAGCGCTTCAAGCGCATTGCCGGCTTCATCGAGCTGCATGCGGATCGCGGCCTTTGCCATCGGCAGCATGCCGCCGTCCTTTTCAACGCCATGCCGCCAGACACAGGCGCTCGCCATGTAAAGATGGGCCAGCACATCGCCGAGCCGGGCCGACAGCAGTTCCATGCGCTTGAGCTTGCCGCCCAGGAGGCCCATGGCCAGATCGCAGGTGAGCGCGTACTGGCTGCTCAGGCGGTCGATCAGCCGGGCTTCCTTTTCCAGGCCCGCGGGCGGTGTGCCCAGCAGCGGCGCGCCCGCGATGCTTTGCCAGATGTTGCGCAGCACGTGCCCGCCATGGCCTATGAGCGCTTCGCCCAGCGCCTGGGCGTCTTTGTCCCGCACTGCCTGCATTTCCTTCATCACGTACGGGTGGCAGCGTACTGCGCCCTGGCCGAAGATGATCAGTGAGCGCGTCAGGATGTTGGCGCCCTCCACCGTGATGGCAATCGGCGCGCCGCGGTAGGCCACGGACAGGAGGTTGGACGGCCCCTGGATGATGCCCTTGCCGCCCAGGATGTCCATGCCGTGGTTGACGGCGCGCCGCCCGGCTTCGGTTAACTGCACTTTCAGGATGGCGCTGGCCACGCTGGGCTGCTCGCCGTGGTCCAGCACGGCGGCCGTGTAGCGGCGCGCGGCATCCGTCGCATAAAGCTCGCAGGCCATTTCGGCGATCACGCCGGCAATCGCGTCGAAACGCCCGATCGGGAGCCCGAACTGCTCGCGCACCTGGCCATAGCCATTGGCGACGAAGAGCGCGGTCTGCTGCATGGCCGAGCCCAGCGCCGGCAGCGAAATGGCCCGGCCGGCCGCCAGGCATTCCATGAGCATGCGCCAGCCCTGGCCGACCCGGGCCTCACCGCCTATAACCCAGTCCATGGGGATAAAGACCTCGCGGCCTTCTATGGGACCGTTCATGAAGGCGGCGTCCATGGGCCGGTGCCGCCTGCCTATGCCCATGCCGGGCTGCGGCACCGGGATCAGCGCGCAGGTGATGCCCAGTTCGCGCTGGCCCTCGGGCAGGCTTTCGTCGAAGGCGTTGAAGGCCAGGCCCACAACGGTGGCCACCGGCGCCAGTGTGATGTAACGCTTGGAGAAGTTCAGGCTGAAGCCGCGCACCACCCGGCCTTCAAACTCCCGTTCCACCAGCAGGCCGCGGTCGGGGATGGACGCTGCGTCGGATCCCGCATAGGGCGAGGTCAGCCCGAAGCAGGGCAGGTCGCGGCCGTCGGCCAGGCGCGGCAGGTAGTGCTGCTTCTGATCCGGCGTGCCGTAGCGCAGCAGCAGTTCGGCCGGGCCCAGGGAGTTGGGCACCATGACGGTCACGGCCGCGGAGATGTTCAGCGAGGCGATGCGCGTGACCACGGTGGCGTGGGCGTAGTGGCTGAAGCCCAGCCCGCCATGCGCCTCGGGAATGATCATGCCGAAGAAGCGGTGCTCGCGCAGGTAGGCCCAGACCTGGGGCGGCAGGTCGCCGGCCTGGTCGATGGCGAAATCGTCCAGCATGGCGCACAGGGTGGTGACTTCCTTGTCCAGGAAGGCTTGCTCTTTGGCGCTGAGCACATTGGGACCAGCTGCCAGCAGGGCATCAAAATCAGGGCGGCCCGAAAACAGCCGTCCCTCGAAGCCGACGGTGCCGGCCTCGAGGGCGGCGCGCTCCGTGTCGCCCATCACAGGCAGGGCCCTGGCGAAGGGCTTCATGGCGGCCTGGCCTAGCCAGCGGGCAAATCCCATGGACTGTCTTCCGGAAGGAGTGAGTGTCACCACAGCCTACGCGGGGTGGCGCAGGGCGCCTAGGGCGGTTCGCTCGTGTCGCTGTAGGCGGATTTGCCGGGCGGTCGGCGGGCGGCCAGGCTGTCACGTAAAGGCCGGGCAAGAAAGGTTCCCGCGCTCGCGGCCCTCTTATACAATTGCTCCGGTCTGATTTTTGCTAGTGTTTTCCGGTTTTACTTCCAAGTTACTTCCAAGTTTTTATAAGAGGAGTTGAGGACATTATGAAAAAGCATCTCGGGTATTGGGCGTTTTCGGCCATGCTGGTGGCAGCACTGACTGCTTGCGGTAAAAAAGACGAAGCGCCTGCCGCCGCCGCACCGGCCGCCGCCGCGAGCGCGCCGGCCCCCGTGGCCGCCGAGGAAAAGGTCCTCAACGTCTACAACTGGCCTGACTACGTCGCCAAAGACATGGTCGCCAACTTCGAAAAGGAAACCGGCATCAAGGTCAACTACCAGACCTTCGAAAACAACGAAGCCCTGCACGCCAAGCTGGTCGCCGGCAATACCGGCTACGACATCGTCGTGCCCGGCGCCGTGTTCGCCAAGCCGCAGATCGACGGCGGCCTGCTCGCCAAGCTGGACAAGACCAAAATTGCCAACTACGGCAACCTGGACCCGGCCATCATGGAAAAGCTGGGCACCATAGATCCCGGCAACGGTTATCTGGTGCCCTGGGCCTGGAGCTTCACCACGGTCGGCATCAACAAGGCCAAGGTCACCAAGGCCCTGGGCTCCACCCCCATGCCTGAAAACGCCTGGGACCTGGTGTTCAACCCGGTCTATACCGCCAAGCTCAAGTCTTGCGGCATCGCCTACCTTGACTCACCCACCGAAGTGCTGCCCCCGGCCATGCACTACCTGGGCAAAAACGCGTACTCCAACGACCCGGCCGACCACAAGGCGGCGGCCGAGATGCTGGCCAAGGTGCGTCCACACATCCGCATGTTCTCCAGCACCATGATTGACGACCTGGCCGGCGGCAAGGCCTGCGTGGCGCTGGCCTGGGCCGGCGACATCAACATCGCCCGCGGCCGTGCGCTGGAAAACAAGAGCGGCAACGAAGTCGAGGCCCTGCTGCCCAGCACCGGCGGCCTGATCTTCTTTGACACCCTGGCCATCCCCAAGGATGCCAAGCACCCGAACAATGCCCTGGCCTTCATCAACTACTCGCTGCGCCCCGAAGTGTCCGCATCCCTGACCAACGAGCTGGGCTATGCCACGGCCAACAAGGCCAGCCTGGCCAACGTGAAGCCCGAAATCGCCAAGGACAAGGCGGTGTTCCCCGATGCCGACAACCTGAAGAAAATGGTGTCGCCCGCCAGTTTCAGCAATGAAGCCCGCGAATCCATGAGCAATGTGTTCACCGCCTTCAAAAAAGGCAAGTGACGTTTTACTGATCTCTGGCAAGCGCTGATTTCAGTGTGAACCCGGCTGTGCATGCAAGGTGTTGTGTGCGCAGCCTTTTTTTATCTTGGTGAGCTCTGTTCATGAATCTACCCCTGTCGCCCGGCGATGGCTATTTGCGGACCGACCAGCTGGTCAAGCGTTTTGACGGCGTGACAGCCGTTGATGACGTCTCGCTGTCCATCCAAAAAGGGGAAATTTTCGCTCTGCTGGGCAGCTCAGGCTGCGGTAAATCGACCCTGTTGCGCATGCTGGCGGGTTTTGAGAAGCCGACCTCCGGTGCGGTTTTCCTGGACGGCGTGGACATCGCGTCCTTCCCCCCCTACGAGCGGCCCATCAATATGATGTTCCAGTCGTACGCTTTGTTTCCCCATCTGACCGTGTGGGACAACATCGCCTTCGGCCTCAAGCGCGAAGGGATGCCCAAGGCCGAGATGGCGGCCCGTGTGGAGGAAATGCTCAAGCTGGTTCAGCTTGAACCCTTTGCTAAACGCAAGCCGCACCAGCTTTCGGGCGGCCAACAGCAACGTGTGGCCCTCGCACGAAGCCTGGCGAAAAGGCCGCAACTGCTACTGCTGGATGAACCCCTCGGCGCGCTGGACAAGAAACTGCGGGAACGCACGCAGTTCGAGCTCGTCAACATTCTTGAATCTGTCGGCGTGACCTGTGTCATGGTGACGCACGACCAGGAAGAAGCCATGGCCATGGCTTCCCGCATCGCGGTCATGAGCCATGGTCGCGTGCTGCAGGTCGGCACGCCCAAAGAGGTTTACGAGCACCCCAACTGCCGTTTTGTCGCCGATTTCATCGGCAACGTGAACATGATGGAGGGGGAGCTCACGCTTGATGAGGCCGACCGCTGTGAGGTCACGACCGAGCATGGCGTGGTGCACATCGGCCACGGTGTCAGCGAGGCCCAGGGCATGCAGGTCGCCATCGCAGTGCGGCCCGAGAAAATCCGCATATCCCGGGACAAACCCCAGGTGCACAACAACCTGTTTCGCGGCACGGTGCGCGAGATCGCGTACTTCGGGAGCTACAACACCTATATTGTCGAAATGGACAGCGTGGCGGGCCCTGGCCGTACGGTCAAGATCACCGAAACGAATACCACCGGTGATGAAAGCGTGAGGATCACCTGGGACGACAAGGTGTTCTTCTGGTGGGACGACGACGTTCCCGTGGTGCTTACCCAATAGGAGCGGCCAGCATGCGTTTTGCTCCATGGTCCAGGTTTCGCCCCGGGCGCCACGTCGTAATTGGCGTGCCCTACCTGTGGCTGCTGCTGTTTTTTGTCTTTCCCTTTCTGATCCTGCTGCGCATCAGCGTAACCGACATGGGCAATGGGGTCGATCCCTTTGCGCCGCTGATTGAGGTATCCCAGGGCTCGTGGCACGTCCTTTTGCGTTATCACAATTACGCGTCTATCTTTCGTGACGCGGGCGATGGAGCACGGGGCGTACTGGCCGGCGGCTGGTTCAACACCATCTATATGGAGGCCTACATCACCTCGGTGAAGTACGCTTTGCTCACCACAGTCTTCTGTCTGCTGATCGGTTACCCCTTTGCCTATTTCATTGCGCGTGCGCGTGCGGGCGTTCGTCCCGCCCTGCTGATGCTGGTGATGCTGCCGTTCTGGACGTCCTTTTTGCTGCGCGTTTACGCCTGGAAGGGCATCCTGGCCGACCAGGGTGTGCTCAACAACCTGCTGCTGTCGCTGGGCGTCATCCAGGAACCCATGGTGATGCTCTACACAGATGTCTCCATGCTGGTGGGCATGACCTACGTGTACTGCCCCTTCATGATCCTGCCGCTGTATGCCAACCTGGTGAAGATGGATTTCCGGCTGCTGGAGGCCGCGCACGACCTGGGCGCCAGCGCCTGGAAGGCTTTCTGGCTGGTCACCGTGCCGCTCAGCAAGTCGGGCATTGTGGCCGGTTCCATGCTGGTGTTCATTCCCAGCGTCGGTGAGTTCGTCATTCCGTCGCTGCTGGGGGGCGCCGAGAACATCATGATCGGCCGCGTGGTCTGGGACGAGATGTTCAGCAGCAACAACTGGCCGCGTGCGTCGGCGCTTGCGGTGGTGATGATTTTGCTGATCCTGGTTCCGCTCGCCTTCTATTACCGTTCCAGCAGCGACCGTGACGCGCGGGGAGGGCATTGAGATGAAAACCGGCATGAGGGGCTTTACACGCCTGGTGGAAAACAACGTGGGCCGGCTCTGGATGGGGCTGGTCTACCTCTTTCTTTACATCCCCCTGTTTTTCCTCATCATCTTTTCGTTCAACAGCACGCGGCAGGACGGTGTCTTCACCGGCTTTTCCACGCGCTGGTATGAGGCCTTGCTCGCGGACTCGCGGCTGGTCGAAGGTTTTTTCCTCTCGCTCAAGGTAGCGCTGATCACCGGTACGCTTTCAGTGGTGCTGGGCAGCTTTGCCGCCTTCGTGCTGGTGCGCTACTTGCGCTTTACCGGGCGAACGCTGTTCTACGGGATGGTCAACGCGCCGCTGGTCATGCCCGAGGTCATCATCGGCTTGTCCTTGCTGTTGTTGATGGTTGCGGTGCAGCGCACGCTGGGCTGGCCCGACCGCGGCTTCATCACCATCGTGACCGGCCACACCTTGCTGGGCATGGCCTATGCCACCGTCGTGATCCAATCACGCCTGAGCGAAATGGACCGCACCCTGGAAGAGGCCGCCATGGACCTGGGCTGCCGGCCCATGCAGGTGTTTTTCCTGGTGACCCTGCCCAATATCGCGCCGGCCCTGGTGTCGGCTTGGCTGTTGACTTTCACGCTCTCGTTTGACGACGTAGTGATTTCGGAGTTTTTGTCGGGCCCGGGCGTGACGACACTGCCGCAGGTGATCTTCAGCTACGCCCGCCGCGGCGTGAACCCGTCGATCTACGCGGCGGCGACGATCCTGATCACGGTGGTGTCCCTGGGCATCATCAGTTACAGCATCTATGTGATGCGCCGGCAAAAGCGGCTGGACCGCGAGATCAGTGCGGCGGCTCGACCGGAGCAGGCTTTTCCAGACCCCGTCCCGGCAAAGTAGCCAGCACCACGCCGGCCAGCGCGATGCCGAAGGCGCCGATCTGGGCGGAGCTCAGCGTTTCGCCCAGCACCATGACGCCGACCGCGGCGGCGCTGATCGGCAGCAGCACGGCAAACACGCCGGCTTCATTGGCCGGGATGGTTTTGAGGCCTGTCATCCAGAGCCACACCGTCCAGACGCTGGCAGCCAGCGAATAAAACACCAGCAGCAGCCAGAGGGAAGGCGCGACCCCGCCGAAGTCAAAACGCCAGGCCATCCACAGACCCAGGGGCGTGACGAGCGTAAAACCCCAGAGGTTGATCAGGGCCGAAATGCGTTTGGGGCTCAGTACGCCGGTCAGTTTCTTGCCGATCACCGCATAGAAGGCCTCGCACAGGACCGCGCCCACCAGCAGCAGATTGCCCAGCCAGGCGTAGCTTGACGCCGGGTCGGTTTGCGGCCCTGCTGCCGCATGCGCCGCCGCTGGATTCTTGGCCAGCGACACCAGCGCGATGCCGACCACGGCACAGGCCACCGCAGCCCATATCCGCAGGCTGATGCGCTCGCGCAGGAAGAGCCAGCTCATGAGCGCGACGGCGGCCGGGATGGACGCCATGATCACGCCGGCCGCGACGGCGCTGGTCATGCTCACGCCGAACAGCATGCAGATGGAAAACAGGAAGTTGCCCAGGAAGGATTCCAGGAACAGCAGGCGGGCAGTTTGCTGGCTCATGGCAGCCTCTCCAGCCGGTTTTTTGAGCCAGCGCAGCATGGCCACACCGCCTATGCCAAAACGCAGCCAGGCAAGCAAAAAGACGGGCAGGGCGGCGACCAGGGGTTTGGACAGCGCCACATAGCTGCCCACCAAAGACATGCTGAGCCCTAGACAGGCATAAGCCACAATGCGGTTCATTAAACTGGGAGTTCCTGTTGCAGAGCGGCCCTGCGGCCCGTCGGTTGCATGGGCCGGCAGGGGGTGCCGACGCAGGCCGGAATCATGCCTTAGTTTTTGCGAATCGAATTTTCCAGCCTTCCGATACCAGGATTTCAAGCGATGACCGCTCCCGCCACCCGCCATGTTTTTGTCTACGGCACCCTGCGCAAAGGGGAGGAGCGTGACATCAACCGCTTGCGGCCCGCGCCGCAGTGGGTGGGGTGGGCCCAGGTGGCCGGCATCATGCATCACCTGGGAAGCTACCCGGGACTGGTGCTGGGCGGGACGGGTGTCGTGCGCGGCGAGGTCTATGCCGTCAGCCCGGAGCTGGAGCGGGTGCTCGATGAGATCGAAGAGGTCTGGCCGCAGCAAACCGGTGAATACACCAGGCGCGAAGTGATGGTGCAGCTGGACACCACGCCGGCGCGCGAACTGCTGTGCGTGCTCTATGAAATTTCGCCGGAGCGCACCCGGGGCAAGCCCGTCATTGCCAGCGGCGACTGGGTGCTGCACCGCACCGGCCGCCAGGCCTGAATTTCAGGGCGCCTGCTGCAAGCGCGCCAGGCCCCTCTTTGCTCCTGGCTCAAGCGCGCTGCTGCTGCGCCGTTTCCGCCCTGTGCGGGTGCCGCCGCATATTTCACAATCCAATAAATTAATTTCACAATACAAAAATCGCAAATGCTGCGCTGCGCAAATATTTCTCAATCCGAGAAATATGGTTTTGTATTGCGATATTTTATTGATATGCCATTGATTTTATTTGATTTTATTTTTGTCTTATATAAGACATAAGAGCTTCACAAAGTCTTGTAGAAGACTTAAAGTGAGTCCATCGCAGTCACCACTTTTCTCTTCTTTAATTCTTTCAACTCAAGGAGCCCACCATGCCGCAAACCCTGACCGAACAACTGAGCCGCGACCAGCAGATTTCCGCCCTCGAAAAAGAATGGGCCACCAACCCGCGCTGGAAGGGCATCAAGCGCGGCTACAGCGCAGCCGACGTGGTCCGCCTGCGCGGCTCCTTCCCGATTGAGCACACGCTGGCACGCCGCGGTGCTGAAAAACTCTGGAACCTGGTCAACAACGAGCCTTACGTGAACTGCCTGGGTGCGCTCACTGGCGGCCAGGCCATGCAGCAGGTCAAGGCCGGCGTCAAAGCCATTTACCTGTCGGGCTGGCAAGTCGCCGCCGACAACAACAGCTACGCCTCCATGTACCCCGACCAGTCGCTGTACCCGGTCGACTCCGTGCCCACCGTGGTTGAGCGCATCAACAACACCTTCCGCCGTGCCGACGAGATCCAGCACTCCAAGGGCATAGACGCCGGGGACAAGGGCTATATCGACAACTTCGCGCCCATCGTGGCCGATGCCGAAGCCGGTTTCGGCGGCGTGCTCAATGCCTTCGAACTGATGAAGGCCATGATCAAGGCGGGTGCCGCCGGCGTGCACTGGGAAGACCAGCTCGCATCGGTCAAGAAATGCGGCCACATGGGTGGCAAGGTGCTGGTGCCTACCGCTGAAGCCGTGCAAAAACTGGTGGCAGCCCGCATGGCCGCCGACGTCTGCGGCGTGCCCACGCTGGTGATTGCCCGCACTGATGCCGAAGCGGCCGACTTGCTGACCAGCGACTACGACGAAAACGACAAGCCTTTCATCACCGGCGAGCGCACCTCCGAAGGCTTCTACAAGACGAAAAAAGGCATTGACCAGGCCATCAGCCGCGCCATTGCTTACGCCCACTACGCCGACCTGGTGTGGTGCGAAACCGGCACGCCTGACCTGGAATTCGCCAGGAAGTTTGCTGAGGCCGTGCACAAGGTTCACCCTGGTAAATTGCTGGCCTACAACTGCTCGCCATCCTTCAACTGGAAGAAAAATCTCGACGACGCGACCATTGCCAAGTTCCAGAAAGAATTGGGCGCGATGGGCTACAAGTACCAGTTCATCACCCTGGCCGGCATCCACTCGATGTGGTTCAACATGTTCGACCTGGCCCAGGACTATGTCAAACGCGGCATGTCTGCTTATGTCGAGAAGGTGCAGGAGCCCGAGTTCGCAGCACGCGACCGCGGCTACACCTTCGTCTCGCACCAGCAGGAAGTCGGTACCGGCTACTTCGACGAGGTCACCACGGTGATCCAGGGCGGCAAGTCCAGTGTGACCGCGCTGACCGGTTCCACCGAAGAAGAGCAGTTCCACTGACTCGATTGCATTTAACGATTACCCATACGCTGGCGCCTTCACGGCTGCAGCTTTCAGCCCGGCAGGAACATAGGGCCTGTCCGGGCTTTTTTGCGGGGGCGTTTTGGCGTAGAGTGATGTTTGTTACAAAAAGCAGACATTGAACATCAACTGGAGGAGGCTGCCGTGTCGGAGTCAACCATGGGTTTCAAGCGCATTTCCTGTCCCGATTGCGAGGGCTCCGGTGAGTTGCGCATCGAGAGCGAAAACATCAACGAACACTTTGAGGTCGAGAAGCAGACCGTTATCACCGAATGCCCGCGTTGCCTGGGCCTGGGCTTTTTGCCACCGGGCTCGCCGCAATAGCACCTCGCGCAACGCTGAACGGGCACCGCGGACTGGGTTTTGCCAACCTGCCGTAAAATACACACATGCAATCAACCAAGCTGGAAACAGGAAGGATCGTTCGGGTTATGACACCGCGAACTACGACCTCGTCCGTTTTCTGGAGTCATCCAGGGCGCTAGTCCGCATCCCTTGGTGATTGTTAGCTACACAATTCATAGCTTAAATCCAAATTTCCCTCTCAAAGCGCGGCATGTTCCGCGCTTTTTTGTTGCTTCCATTTTTATCTCTAAGAACTTCATCCCATGATCCAGATCACGCTCCCCGATGCTTCCAAGCGCGAATACCCGCAAGCCGTCACGGTCGCCGAAGTCGCTGCCTCGATAGGCACCGGCTTGGCCAAGGCTGCCTTGGGCGGCAAGGTCGACGGCAAGGTGGTGGACACCAGCTATGTGATCGACAGGGACAGCGCGGTATCCATCATCACGGCCAAGGATGCCGATGGACTGGACATGATCCGCCACTCCACGGCCCATTTGCTGGCCTATGCCGTGAAAGAGCTTTTCCCGGATGCGCAGGTCACGATTGGCCCGGTGATTGAAAACGGGTTTTTCTACGATTTCTCGTACAAGCGCCCGTTCACGCCGGAAGACCTGGTCGCGATCGAAAAGCGTATGACGGAACTCGCAGCCAAGGATGAGCCGGTCACGCGCCGCGTGTTGCCGCGTGATGAAGCCGTGGCGCACTTCAAGAGCATAGGCGAGCACTACAAGGCGGAGATCATCGCCAGCATTCCCGCCAACGAAGACGTCTCGCTCTACCGCGAGGGCGCCTTCGAAGACCTTTGCCGCGGCCCCCACGTGCCCAGCACGGGCAAGCTGAAATTTTTCAAACTCATGAAAGTGGCCGGCGCCTACTGGCGCGGCGACCACCGCAATGAAATGCTCCAGCGCGTCTACGGCACGGCCTGGGCCACCAAGGATGAACTCCAGCAATACCTGACGATGCTGGAGGAGGCCGAAAAGCGCGACCACCGCAAGCTCGGCAAGGAACTGGACCTGTTTCATATCGACGACCACGCGCCCGGCCTGGTGTTCTGGCACCCCAAGGGCTGGACGGTCTGGCAGGGCGTGGAGCAGTACATGCGCAAGGTCTACCAGGACAACGGCTACCAGGAGGTCAAGGGCCCGCAGATCATCGACAAGACGCTGTGGGAAAAGACCGGCCACTGGGACAAGTACCGCGACAACATGTTCACGACCGAGAGCGAAAAGCGCGAATACGCGCTCAAGCCCATGAACTGCCCCGGCCACATCCTGATCTTCAAGCAAGGCATCAAGAGCTACCGCGACCTGCCGCTGCGCTACGGCGAGTTCGGCCAGTGCCACCGCAACGAGCCTTCGGGCGGGCTGCACGGCATCATGCGCGTGCGCGGCTTCACGCAGGACGACGGCCACATTTTTTGCACCGAAGACCAGATCCTCAAGGAGTGCGTGGACTACACGACCTTGCTGCAAAAGGTGTACGCCGACTTCGGTTTCAAGAACATCATCTACAAGGTCGCAACGCGTCCGGAAGCGCGGATCGGTTCGGATGAGAGCTGGGACAAGGCAGAGCACGCGCTGATGGAAAGCCTGCGCGCTTCCGGTTGCGAGTTTGAAATCGCTCCCGGCGATGGCGCGTTTTACGGCCCCAAGATCGAATACACGCTGAAAGACGCCATCGGCCGCCAGTGGCAGTGCGGCACCATGCAGGTCGATTTCTCGATGCCGGAGCGGCTGGACGCCGAATATGTCGGCGAGGACGGCAACCGCCACCGCCCCGTGATGCTGCACCGCGCGATCGTCGGCAGCCTTGAGCGATTTATCGGGATTTTGATCGAGGAACACGCCGGCGCGCTACCGACCTGGCTGGCTCCGGAGCAGGTTTCTGTCCTCAATATCACCGATTCCCAGGCCGAATATGCCAGGGAAGTGGCCAAAACGCTGCAAAATCAAGGGCTTAGGGTCAACCTGGACCTGCGCAATGAGAAAATTACGTATAAAATACGGGAGCACTCGATGAAAAAGCTCCCTTACATCCTGGTCGTGGGTGACAAGGAGAAGGAAGCCGGATCCGTTGCAGTGCGCGCCCGGGGTAACAAAGACCTTGGAGTGATGCCTCTTGAAGCCTTCGCTGAAACGATTGCTTCCGACATCGCCAAAAAAGCCTGATTTTTGACAAAATTGTTGATGAATTTGGCCTGTCGTTCTTACAGGACGGGTGCAAGCCGCTATAGCTTTTATAGCAAGAGTTAAAGGATAGAACCATCGCTACTGAATTTCGTGACCGCCGTCACCGTGAAGAACGCAAGCACCGCTTGAACCGTGAAATCATGGCCCCCGAAGTGCGTCTGAGCGGGCCGGACAATGAGCCTTTAGGCATTGTCAGCATCGCGGAGGCCTTGCGCCTGGCGGGTGAGGCTGACGTTGATCTTGTTGAAATCTCCCCCACGGCGGTTCCGCCCGTGTGCAGGTTGATGGATTACGGCAAGTTCAAGTACGCCGAGCAAAAGAAGGCGGCGGAAGCGAAGTCCAAGCAAAAAGTGATCGAGATCAAGGAAGTCAAATTCCGGCCCGGCACTGACGATGGCGACTACAACATCAAATTGCGCAACATCAAGCGCTTTTTGGAAGAGGGCGACAAGTGCAAGATTACCTTGCGCTTTCGCGGTCGTGAAATCACGCACCAGGAACTGGGCTTGGCCCTGCTGGCGCGTATTCGCGACGAGTTGGCGGATTTGATTGTGGTGGAGCAGTTCCCCAAGCTTGAAGGCAGGCAGATGGTCATGATGATCGCGCCGGGCCGCAAGAAACCCGGCGGCAAGCCGGCAGCGGAAACTGCGGCACCGGCCCCTTCGGCCGCGGCCTGAGGGATTGAAAAGAACACAGGTTTGCCGGAGTGATCCGGCAAGCTGTTGAGGGGATGCCGCGAGGCGTTTCCTGTGAGACAAGGCAACAAGCCTTTCTCCAAAAGTGACGGGTGAAACCGTCGCGACCAGCGGATGTTGAAAAACATTCGCCGACAGTGGCAAGCGTCATAACTTGCCACTGACAAGTGGCTCGGGGCCATCAAGTCTGCGGAAGGTTCGCAGCGCCTCACGAGCACAAATGAAAAGGAGCATTTACATGCCCAAAATGAAGACCAAGAGCAGCGCGAAGAAACGCTTTCGCGTTCGTCCGGGTGGTACCGTCAAGCGCGGCCAAGCCTTCAAACGTCACATTCTGACCAAGAAGACCACCAAAAACAAACGCCATCTGCGTGGTGCAGTGACTGTTCATGAGACCAATATGGGTCACATGGCACAGATGCTCCCCGGCCAGGGCATTTAATTAACGACGAACAAGGAGTACACACATGCCTCGCGTCAAACGTGGTGTAACGGCTCGCGCCCGCCACAAAAAAGTTTTAACCCTTGCTAAAGGTTTCCGCGGCCGCCGCGGCAATGTCTTCCGTATCGCCAAAGAAGCGGTAATGAAGGCTGGGCAATATGCCTACCGTGACCGCCGTACCAAGAAGCGCGTGTTCCGCCAGTTGTGGATCGCCCGTATCAATGCTGCAAGCCGTTCATTCGGCCTGACCTACAGCCAGTTTGCCAACGGCCTGAAGAAAGCCGGCATCGAGATCGACCGCAAGGTTCTGTCCGACATGGCCATCAATGACAGCGCTGCTTTCGGCGCCATCGTTGAACAGGTGAAAGCCAAGCTGGCCGCCTGATTTTCAGGCCAGGCAGTATTGACGCTATCAATCACTGCCTACGCAAGAAAATAAGGGCTGGAGCTTGAAAAGGCTCTGGCCCTTTTTTATGGTTTTTTCCGCAGTGCTTACTCTCAGTTGGCGTGATGCGAGTGCTGCCGAAAGCGCCTTTGCCGTTTTGTATTTCGAACAAGAGAACGTATGACCCAACCTGATGCCCTCCAAGAACTGGTCAGCAGCGCCGAGGCCAGCTTTGCGCAGGCCAATACGCCCGCCGACCTGGAAAACGCCAAAGCGCAGTTCCTGGGCAAGACCGGCCGTGTGACCGAGTTGATGAAGGGCATGGCGGCCCTCAGCGTGGAGGAGAAAAAATCCCGCGGCGCCGCCATCAACCTGGCCAAGCAAGCCATTGAAGCCGCGCTGAACGCACGCCGTCAGGCGCTGGCTGATGCCGAACTGCAAAAGCAGCTGAAAGCCGAAGCGCTTGACGTGAGCCTGCCCGGTCGCCAGCGCGTGCAGGGCGGCCTGCATCCCGTTTCGCTGACGCTGGAGCGTATCGAAGGCATTTTCGGCTCCATGGGTTTCGATGTGGCCCAGGGCCCCGAGATAGAGACCGACTGGTTCAATTTCACCGCGCTCAACACGCCTGAAGACCATCCGGCGCGGTCCATGCACGACACCTTTTACGTCGAAGGCGGCACCGAGGCCGCGCCCAACCTGCTGCGCACCCACACCAGCCCGATGCAGATCCGCTATGCGGTGCAGCATGTCAAGAAGCACCGTGCCCTGATCGATGCCGGCGGCCGTATGCCCGAGATTCGCGTCATCGCGCCGGGCCGCACTTACCGCGTCGATAGCGATGCCACCCATTCGCCTATGTTCCACCAGTGCGAAGGCCTTTGGATAGGCGAGAACGTGAGCTTCAAGGACCTCAAGTTCGCCTTCACCGATTTCTGCCGCACCTTCTTTGAAAGCGACGACCTGGTGCTGCGCTTTCGGCCCAGCTTTTTCCCGTTCACCGAGCCCAGCGCGGAGATCGACATTCAGTTCCAGACCGGCCCGCTCGCCGGCCGCTGGCTGGAAGTGGCCGGCTCCGGCCAGGTGCACCCGAACGTGGTGCGCAACATGGGGCTGGACCCTGAGAAATACATAGGCTTTGCCTTCGGCATGGGCCCGGACCGCCTGACCATGCTGCGCTATGGCGTCAACGACCTGCGCCTGTTTTTCGACGGCGACATCCGCTTCCTTTCTCAGTTCCAGTCTTAAGCCATAAAAACAAGAACAAGGTCTCACCATGCAATTCCCAGAATCCTGGTTGCGCGAATTCTGCAACCCGCCTCTCGACACCCAGCAACTCGCCGACACCCTCACCATGGCCGGTCTCGAGGTCGAAGAGCTCAAGCCCGTGGCGCCGCCCTTTAGCAAGATCGTCGTCGGCGAAATCAAGGAAGCTGTTCAGCACCCCGATGCCGATCGCCTGCGCGTCTGCCAAGTCGACGTGGGGCAGGGCAGCCTGCTCAACATCGTCTGTGGCGCGCCCAATGCCCGTGTCGGCATCAAGGTGCCCTGCGCGCTGGTGGGTGCCGAACTGCCTCCGGGTGAAGATGGCAAGCCCTTCCTGATCAAGGTCGGCAAACTGCGCGGTGTGGAAAGCCAGGGCATGCTGTGCTCTGCGCGCGAGCTCAAGCTCTCCGAAGACCATGGCGGCCTGCTCGAGCTGGCCGCCGATGCGCCGCTGGGCCAGGACATCCGCGAGCACCTGCGGCTGGACGACACCCTGTTCACCCTCAAGCTCACGCCCAACCTCGCGCATTGCCTGAGCGTCTACGGCGTCGCGCGCGAAGTCGCCGCGCTCACCGGCGCGCCGCTGCATACGCCGTCCATCCCGGCCGCGACCGCGGTCGATGCGACCAAAGTGCCGGTCAAGATCAGCGCTCCCGATCTCTGTGGCCGCTTTTCGGGTCGCGTGGTGCGCAACGTCAATACCAAAGCCGCCACACCGCAATGGATGGTGGACCGCCTTGCGCGCTGCGGCCAGCGCAGCGTGACCGCGCTGGTGGATATTTCCAACTACGTGATGTTCGAGCTGGGCCGCCCCTCGCACATCTTTGATCTCGACAAGATCCACGGCGGGCTCGACGTCCGCTGGGGCAAGCCCGGCGAGACGCTCAAGCTGCTCAACGGCAACACCGTGACGGTCGATGAAAAAGTCGGTGTGATCGCCGACGACGCGCAAGTCGAATCGCTGGCCGGCATCATGGGCGGCGACGCCACTGCGGTGTCTGACGATACGAAACACGTTTACGTCGAAGCCGCTTTCTGGTGGCCCAAGGCCATCGCCGGCCGGTCACGCCGCTACAACTTCTCCACCGATGCGGGCCATCGTTTCGAGCGCGGCGTTGACCCCGGCCAGACCGTGGAACACATCGAGCGCATCACCCAGCTGATCATCGACGTCTGCGGCACGCCGCAAACCGTGTGCGGTCCCATGGACGACCAACAGGTCAATGTGCCGAAGGCCGCGCCCGTCACGCTGCGTGTGGCGCGCGCCGCCAAGGTGATCGGCATGCCGCTCACGCAGGCGCAGTGCCTGGATGCGCTCCAGCGTCTGGGCCTGCCGGTCTCGCAGGGCGAGGGCACGCTGACCGTCACGCCGCCCAGCTACCGCTTCGACCTGCAGATCGAAGAAGACCTCATCGAAGAGGTGGTGCGCATGGTGGGCTACCAGCAGTTGCCCGACACGCCGCCCCTGGCTCCCGTCACGGCGCGGCTTCGCCCCGAGGCGGAGCGCAGCCCCTTTGCCGTGCGCCGCGCACTGGCTTCACTGGGCTACCAGGAAACCATCAACTTCAGTTTTGTGGAAGAGCACTGGGAGCACGAGCTCGCCGGCAACCCCAATCCCATCAAGCTGCTCAACCCGATTGCGAGCCAGATGAGCGTCATGCGCAGTTCGCTGCTGGGTTCGCTGCTGCAGGTGCTCAAGTTCAACCTGGACCGCAAAGCGCCACGCGTTAACGTGTTTGAACTGGGCCGTGTTTTCCTGCGCGATGCCCAGGTTCAGAACACAGACACCACGGTGGCCGGCTTCAGCCAGCCCATGCGCGTGGCGGGCCTGGCCTATGGGCCGCGGGCTTCCCTGAACTGGAGTCAGTCCGACAAGGCAGTGGATTTCTTTGACATCAAGGGCGATGTCGAGGCTTTGCTCGCGCCGCTTCAGGCTGTCTTTGTGTCTGCGAGCCATCCCGCCATGCATCCCGGCCGCTGCGCCAGCGTGTCGGTGGGCGGCAAGGCCATCGGTTTTGTGGGCGAGTTGCATCCGCAGTGGCGCCAGGGCTATGACCTGGCCTTAGCCCCCCTGCTGTTCGAGCTCGAACTCGACGCGGTCTTGCAACGCCCGGTACCTCAATTCAAACCCGTCAGCAAGCTGCAGCCGGTGGAGCGCGACATCGCTGTCATCGTGCCGGAGAGCATTACTCACGCCGCGCTCATGGCGGCCATCCATGGCGCGGCCACGCAGGGCCTGCTCAAGAGCGCGGCCCTTTTCGACGTCTACCGTCCGCAACAGGCCAGTGCCAGCATGCAACTGGGTGAAAAAAGCCTGGCCGTGCGCTTGGTCCTTTCGAGCGACACCGCTACACTGACCGACGAGGAGATTGAGGCGGCCGTTCAGGCGGTTCTCGCAAATCTGCAAGGTCAAGTCGGGGCGCGCCTGCGTGCCTGAGGCTTCCACGAACCCTCCAAAATAAAAACGCCCGGAGCACTGCCGCATGGAATTTTCTGTTGAAAGCCTGGAAACCCCGGCGTTGACCAAGGCGCACCTCGCTGAATTACTGTTTGAGCAGATTGGGCTCAACAAACGCGAATCGAAAGATATGATCGACGCGTTTTTTGACCTGATCTCGGACAGTCTGGTCGATGGGAACGATGTAAAAATTTCCGGATTTGGGAATTTCCAGATTCGCACCAAGGCGCCGCGCCCCGGGCGGAATCCCCGCACTGGTGAAGCCATCCCCATCCAGGCCCGCCGTGTAGTCACTTTTCATGCCAGCCACAAGCTCAAAGACCAGATTCAGGGCGAAAACCCGGCGGAATAGTGCTTATCGCTTATCCTGCGTCGGCTCGTTACAACCCGATTTTCCCCGCCCCATGGTTTTAGTAACTATGTGTTAACCGTGTGACGGTACAACACATTTCAAAAAAGCCAACTAACTCTTTGCGCTAACTTTCTACTTAGAGTAGATTTAGAGGTTTCCTCTTTAGCGCATTGATTTAATTGGAGAAAACCCTCCCACCCATCCCGGCCAAACGCTATTTCACCATTGGTGAAGTCAGTGATTTGTGCGGCGTCAAACCTCATGTGCTCCGTTATTGGGAGCAAGAGTTTACGCAGCTGCGCCCGATGAAAAGGCGAGGCAACCGGCGCTACTACCAGCACCATGAGGTGCTCATGATCCGGCGCATTCGCGACCTGCTCTATGACCAGGGTTTCACCATCAGCGGCGCACGCAACAAACTGCAGGAAATCGTCCAGATCGAACGCGACAAGCGCCGCAACGGCGAGGTCATGCTCGATGGTGTTGAAGTGCTGGAAGGCGGCGATTCGCTGCTCGAAGATTTTGAGGATTCGACGGACCACTCCGATTTCGAAGATAGCGAACCCGAAGGCGCCGACCTGCCTACCGGAGCGGCTGCGCAGCAAAGGCTGCAGCTTGTGCGCCGCGAGTTGTTCGAAATCCGTGATCTCCTGGGCAACAACCACTGAGAAGCGCCCGCGGCAGGCTATAATCTGAGGCTTGTCGGTGTGTGGCGCAGCCTGGTAGCGCACTTGCATGGGGTGCAAGGGGTCGAAGGTTCGAATCCTTTCACACCGACCATTAAAAATAAAAAGCCGGTCAGCGTTTGCTGACCGGCTTTTTTGTTTCTGCCTGCGACTATGCCGACGTGGCTGCAGCCTGGACCGACCGCCTAAGCGCGGCCCGTGCCAGCAGGCGCGTCGAGTCCAGCGTCGGCAAGGGCGAATTGGCGTCACTCATGATCAGCGGGATCTCGGTGCAGCCCAGTACGACGGCGTCGCAGCCCGCGCCTTTCATGCGCGACATCACTTGCTGGAAGTAGGTGACTGCCTCGGGTTTGAACATGCCGTACACCAGCTCGTCCATGATGATACGGTTTATCTCGTCACGTTCGGCGTCGGTGGGGCGCAGGAAGTCCAGCCCGCGCGCACGGAGTTTGTCGGGGTAGACCTCGCTACCCACCAGCCAGCGGGTGCCGGTAATGCCGATGCGCAGAAAACCACGTTGCGCGGCTTCCTCGGCAACGACCTCGGCAATATGCAGCCAGGGCAGAGGCGAGCGCGCCTCAACGTGCGAGAAGGCCTGGTGAATGGTGTTGTCGGGGCAGATCAGAAAGTCGGCGCCCGCCGCCGCGAGCTTGTGGGCCGAGGCCAGCATGATGTCGCCCACGCCGCGCCAGTCGTTTTGGTAAATGCAGGCCATGTAATCCGAAAGCGAGGGCGTATGCAGCGATACCTCGGGATGGGCATGCGGGCCCAGCAGCTTGGCGCCTTCGGTGCAAATAGTCTGGTAACAAAGCGCCGCGCCTTCCGCGGAGCAGCCGACGATGCCGATGTGTTGGGGTTTCACCATGGTGTGTACGACCTTGTGCGAGGGATGCCGCCGCATCGGGAACTCGTGCGGCTGCCTGCTCAGTTGGCGCCTGCGCCGCGGGATTTCAACTCCCGGAAAACCCTGATCGCTCAGGCCGGCTCGGATGCCAGTTCGGGTGACGCTGCTTCAGCCGGCCCGGCATCGGCTTCGCCCTCGCCCAGTTCACCACCCAGCGCATCCAGCACGTCGGGGATCAGCGAAGACAGCTCGCCGGTGATGATGGCCGCATCGGTGTCAAAGCCGTCGTCGTCCTTCCCCTTTTCCTGCACGCCGTCGAGCACCACGTCGAGCAGTTTCAGTTTTTTAAGCTGCGCGGTTTCAGTGAGCACAAAGGACACACGCTCGTTCCACGTCATGGCGAGCTGGGTAGGCATTTTGCCGGCGGCGATGTGCTGGGCCACCTCGTCGATGTCCAGGGTATGGCGCGAATAACGCACCGTCGCCTTCTGGTCGTCTGGCGTCTTGAGTTCGCAGTCGCGGTCCACCGTGAAGTTGTAGGGCGCCTCGCGGGTCGACAGCCAGTGGGACATCGCCGCGGCGGCCGACATCTGCGTCTGGATGGGGCTGGCCTTGAGGCCGGGCAGGGCGCCCGGGATTTCGCTGAGCGCTTCCACCAGGTAGCTGATGACTTTGTCGGCACCCGTGAGGTTGCCGGAATCGACCACCAGGAATTTGTTCACCGGGTCTATCCACAGCGTGGTGGTTGAGCGTTTGGTGAAGGCGCGCGGCAACAGGTCCAGCATGGCTTCCTGCTTGAATTCTTTTTTGATCTTGGCGCCCACGCGTTCGCGGCCGGTTTCTTCTTTGTATTTTTCAATGCGCTCCTCCACAGCAGCCTTGATGGCTGAGGAGGGAACCGGCCGACGTTCGGTGCACAGCCTGGCGATCAGCGACCGGCCCACGCTTTCGAGCAGTACGGTGCTCTTGTTGCCGCGCGGCGGCACCCAGCCGCTGGACTCGGGTTCGGTCGCGCCGCAGGGAGCAAAACGCTGGGTCTGGAAAATTTCTTCCAGGGCCTCCAGGGGCGGCAACACAAAATCATCGGCAATGCGGAAAAAGATCGCGGTATTGAACATGGATTCCGGGGAGGTATTGGGGAAAGAGGGAGCGGGAAGATGAGAAAGGGGCTGGCCGCAGGAGCCGGGACCCAGGCCAGGGCCAAGGTCTTATGCAGACATTGGCCGGTATTCGGGAAATTCTACCGGGGTCTGTTGCGCCGGCGGCCTTATGCGATGTCGCTCGTATGAACGCCATAGGAGCCCTTGCGCCTGTCTTCAAAATAATGCTCGAGGGTTTCCTTGACGGTCTTGAAGGCGATCTCGTCCCAGGGGATTTCGGCTTCGGTGAACAGCCGTGCCTCTATGGTTTCATGGCCGGGATTGAACTCGGTGCTCAAAAGCCGCGCACGGTAAAACAAATGGACCTGCCCGACACGCACCACGTTCATCACGGTAAAGAGGCCCAGCATTTCAAACTGCGCGCCGGCCTCCTCATCGGTCTCGCGGGCCGCGCCCTCGGCGGTGGTTTCGCCCAGCTCCATGAAGCCCGCGGGCAAAGTCCATTTGCCCCAGCGCGGTTCGATGTTGCGCTTGCAGAGCAGCACCTGCGCGCCATCCTCGCCCCAGGTGGGCACGGTGCCGACCACATTGAGCGGGTTTTCATAGTGGACGGTGTTGCAGGCCGGGCAGACCGCGCGCTCCTTGGTGTCGCCGTCATCCGGCAGCCTGTAGGCCACGGCGGTGCCGCAGACACGGCAATGTTTCAGGGGAGGGCGGTGCATCAAATGAGTGTAGCGGCTTCGTGCCCGGCCAAAACCGCCCGGGCACGCCGCTGCTTTCAGGGCTTTCGCCTATTTGAGCGAAGAGTAGTTGAGTGGTACCCAGGTGTAGGACTTGCCGGCCGCCTTGCGCACATGGCCCAGGCCCGGGAAGGCGATGTGGGCGGAGCCGACCAGATAGCCGCCCTTGGCCGCGGCGGCATAGGCCAGGGCTCGCTCTTTGGCGGCCGGTTCGGAATCACTGTCGAACTTGATGGTGACGCCGGGGTCGTCGAACTGCACCGCCGCCACATGCATCAGGTCGCCCCATAGCACCAGCTTCTCGCCCTTGCTTTCCACCACATACACGCTGTGGCCGGCCGTGTGGCCGTGGGTGGGTTGCGCGCTGATGCCGGGCACGAGTTCGGTGCGGCCCTCAAAAGACTTGAGCTTGCCAGCTGCCGCGTAGGGCTTGATGGAGGCCATCGCACCCTGGAAGAAGCCCTGCGACTCCTTGGGCGCCGCGTTCATCTTGGCCTCGTCCAGCCAGAAGTCGGCGTCGGCCTTGTCCACGCGCACGATGGCGTTGGGAAAAGCGACGGCGCCGCCCGCCACCAGGCCGCCCACGTGGTCGGGGTGCATATGGGTGATGTAGATTTCATCGACCTGCTCGGGCTGGTAGCCGGCCGCCTTGAGGTTGGACAGCAGGCTGCCCAGCGTGGGGCCGAAGAGGCCCGCGGCGCCGGTGTCAATCAGCACCAGCTTGCTGCCGGTGTTGATGAGGTAGGCATTGACCGAGGTTTCCACCTTGTCGCCCAGGAAGGCGCGTTTCAGGGCTGCGTCGACCTTGGCTGGCGTGGTGCGGGTCAGCAGGTCCTTGACGGGCAGCTTGACGGTCCCGTCCGACAGCGCCGTGACCTCAAAATCACCGAGCATGACGCGGTAGTAGCCGGGGGCCTGGGTCTTGACCATGGGGCCGGCGGCAAAGGCGCTGAGCGCGGAGCCTGCCAGCAGGACACTGAGGGCGAGGTGCTTGAAAGTAAAAGGACGCGGCATGAGGTTCCCCTTGAGTTGTTGCTGTGTTTTGAATGGTGCTTGAGCGCGTGTGAATGTAGTCGCCGGGCGGAATCTTTGTGCGCTGCTTTCGGCAATCCCCTGCTCGCGGATGGGCAACTCGCGGGCTTGGGAGAGGAGTTCAGAAAACAAAAAACCGGGCCTGAACCCGGTTTTTTCTGTCTCGGCCTGCACTCAGGCCATCGAGTGCCATTCAGGCCTTGGTTGTCTTGGTATGTTTTTCGATGAGGCCGCGTGCCGTGTCGAGCAGCTTCTTGCCGTCGAAGCCCTTTTTATTCATGTCTTCCACCCACTCGACTTCCACCGTGCGCGACTTGCGGCGGAAGTCCTGGGCTTCGGCCGCGCTCACGGTGTAAATCGTGTTGCCGCGGTCGCTGGCGGTTTTGCGGCCGGGCACGTCGTTGCCCTGCTGCACTTTGCCCAGCCAGGCCGAGGTGGCCATGCCGGAATTATTGTCGATGACTTTTTTGAGGTCGGGTGCCAGCGAGTTGTACTTGGCCTTGTTCATGGCCATCACAAAGGTTGTGGTGTAGAGGCTGCCGCCGGCGGGGTCGAACTCGGCGTGGAACTTGGTGAGCTCGTTGACCTTGACCGACGGCACGACTTCCCAGGGAATCACGCAGCCATTGATGGTGCCCTTGCTCAGCGCGTCGGGAATCTGCGGCAGCGGCATGCCGACCGGCGTGGCGCCCAGCACGCCCATGAGTTTGGTCACCTGGCGGGTCGGCGCGCGCAGCTTGAGGCCGCGCATGTCGGCGATGGACTTGACGGGTTTGTCCACCGTGTGGATCACGCCGGGGCCGTGCACCTGCAGCGCTAGCACCTGGGTGTCCTTGAACTCGTCGGGCGCGACGGTCTGCACGTATTCCCAATAGGCCTTGGAAGTCGCTTCGGCATTGGACATGATGAAAGGCAGCTCAAACACCTCGATGCGCGGAAAGCGCCCGGCGGTGTTGCCCGGCAGGGTCCAGACCACGTCGACCACGCCGTCCTTGACCTGGTCGTAGAGCTGCACGGGCGTGCCGCCCAGCTGCATGGCGGGGTAACCTTCGAACTTGATACGCCCGCCCGATTCCTTTTCGACTTTTTCCATCCAGGGCTTGTGCATGGCCAGCCAGACGTTGGAAGTCGGCGACATGAAGGTGTGGAACTTCAGGGTCACGGCCTGCTGCGCCAGGCTGGAGAGCGCCGGCGCGCCCAGGGCGGCGGCGGCGCCGGTCTTCAAAAGTGTGCGGCGGTGGATCATGGAAGTCTCCATTGGTAAAGATGATTCGACGTTATACGAAACCCGCAAAGGCTGAACCGGTGAATTCCCTTGAATGCGGTGCGGAGGTCAATTCATGAACTTCACCAGCCAGAGGGCAATGCCCGGGAAGGCCAGCATCAACACGATGCGGATCAGGTCGCTGACGAGAAAGGGCAGCACGCCGCGAAAGCTTTCGCTGAGCGGTACATCTCTGGCCATGCCGTTGACCACGTAAACGTTCAGCCCCATGGGCGGGACCAGGAGGCCGAAGGAGACCACCATCAGGATCAGGATGCCGAACCAGATGGCCAGCGACTCCTTGGGCATGCCGAAATCCAGGCCCATCACGACCGGGAAAAAGATCGGGATGGTCAGCAGGATGATGGAAAGCTCCTCAGTCACCATGCCCAGCAGGAGGTGCAGCGCCACGATGGCGACCATGACCCAGATCGGCGCCAGATTCCAGCTGGCGATCAGCCCGACCAGCTGGTGCTGTATCTGCGTCAGCGCCAGTGTCGAGTTCATGATGTCGGCGCCGATGAAGATCAGGAAAATCATGGCTGAACTGGTGGCGGTGCCGTAAAAGCAGTGCTTGAACTTCTCCCAGGTCATCTCGCCCTTGGCCAGCGCCGCCAGGAAGGCCGTGGCCGCACCCACGGCCGCGCCTTCGGTTGGCGAGAAGAAGCCGCCGTAAATGCCGCCAAACACGAGTGTGAACACGGCGGCAATCGGTGCCAGCCCAATGATCAGTCGCGTGTTCATTTTCGGCGGGTTCTTCAATACCTCCGGCGCATGGCCCGGCACCACACGCACGTAGACGGCGATCACCAGCATATAGCCGAGCATCGCCAGGATGCCGGGGATGGTGGCGGCGAGAAACAGCTTGGCGATGTTTTGCTCGGTCAGGATCGCGTAGATCACGAGCGGCACGGACGGAGGGATCAGGATGCCGAGCGTGCCGGCGGTGGCCAGCGTGCCGGTGGCAAGGCGTCCCGAATAGCCGTGGCGTTTCATTTCAGGCAGGGCCACTCCCGTGATGGTGGCCGCGGTGGCGACGGAAGATCCGCAAATCGCGCCGAAAGCCGCGCTGGCCATCACGGCGGCCATGGCCAGCCCACCCTTGAGCCGGCCGGTGATGGCCGCGGTGAACTCGAACAGGGACTTGCTGATGCCGCCTTGCGTGGCGAACTGGCCCATCAGGATAAAGAGCGGGATCACCGACAGGTCATAACTGGCAAAGCGCGCGAACGCCATGCTGTTCATGAAGTTGGCAAACGGGCCCCAGCCGGTCTGCATGACGTAGCCCACGGAGCCGGCCAGGAACATGCTGATGGCGATCGGCGTACGCAATGCCATCAGTACGAACATCAGAACGAGGACGAAACCCGCGATGGAAAGGCCGCTCATGCCGGAATCTCCGGCTCGGCCCGGAAACCAAAGACGGCCTGATGCAGGGCTATCACCGCAGTCAGCAAAAAGCCCGGCACCATGGTGACGTAGGCGTACCACTCCGGAACGCCCAGCAGCATGGTGCTGGAATTGGTCTGCCACGAGTTCAGGCCACCGAGCCCGGCGCGCCAGGCCAGCAGCACAAAGCACAGGCCGAGGAGCAGCGCTCCCAGCCGGTCCAGTTGCGTATTGATGCGATGCGGCACGCGTGCGGTAAAAAAGTCGACGATGATGTTGCCGTGTTGCAACTGGCACAGGGGCATGAACAGCCCCACGGCCGCGCCGGTGGCCAGGCCGACCAGCTCAAAGTCGCCCGGAACGGTTTTGCCCAGGGTTTCGCGGCCGATGATGCTGACACAGGTCAGCAGCGTGATCGCCGTCATCAACAGCCCGGCCAGGATGGCGCTCAGCTTCGACAGGTTTTCAAGGATTTTCAAGAAAGGTCTCCGAAAAGCAGAACATGGTTTCGGGGTGCCCCCGGACCGCGTGTGCCGATTATCAGAATTGCGGCTTCATCCGGGCAGGCGGCTTACCCGAAGAGGCCGGGGTATTTGCGCGGTGATTACAACAGATGCGCGTTCATCGCGCAAACCGCCCGCCATGAAAAACGGCCGCGCGAGGCGGCCGTTCATGCTTGTCGCCGCAGCCTGCGGTGTGGGCGCGGACATGGGCAAAAGTCTGCTTAGGCGACCTTGATGGTCAGCGTGCCCAGGCCGGCCACGCTGCCGACCATGGTGTCGCCCGAGACCACCGCCCCCACACCTTCGGGCGTGCCGGTATAAATCAAATCGCCGGGCTGCAGTTCCCAGGCCGTCGACAGGTGTTCAATGGTTTCGGCGATGTTCCAGATCAGTTTGGACACATTGCTGCGCTGGCGGTCCGTGCCGTTGACCTGGATGTACAGCTCGGCATTGTTCACGTCGCCGGCCTGAGCCACGGGGGTGATGGGCCCGATAGGGGCGGAGTAGTCGTAGCCCTTGCCGATGCACCAGGGGCGGCCCTGTTTCTTCATTTCGCCCTGCAGGTCGCGGCGCGTCATATCCAGGCCCACGGCGTAGCCGTAGATGTGTTTGTGCGCATCGGCGGCCTTGATGTTTTTGCCGCCCGTGCCTATGGCCACAACCAGCTCGATCTCATGGTGCAGGTTTTTGGTCAGGCTGGGGTAGGGGATGGTGCCGGTGCTGCCGGCCTCCACCGCGACGATGGCGTCTGCGGGCTTGAGGAAGAAGAAGGGCGGCTCGCGGCCGGTAAAGCCCATTTCCTTGGCGTGCTCTTCGTAGTTGCGGCCCACGCAGTAAATGCGGTGCACGGGAAAGCGCTCTTTTGTGCCGACGACGGGGACGGACACCGTGGCGGGTGGGGTGATGACAAAACTCATGACAACCTTTCTTCTCTGTGTATGCCCAGGGCCTGGTGCACCGGGCGGTCTGAAAAACTGAACAGCACACAACCCTGCGCTGAACGCAATTGCGCAGTGTGCCACGACGGAATCACAAAATGGTCGCGCGGGCCGAACTCAAAAGTCTGGGTCTTGCCGTCACGCGTGATGTCGACCGAGCCCGAGCCCTCGACCACGCTGAATACGGCGCCATCGGTCTGGCGCCAGGGTTTGCCCGCAAAGCCGGCCGGCAGGCGCTGCATGAAGGTCGCCATCGTCGGCATGGGCGAGCCGCCCGTGGCCGGGTTCACATAGCGCAGCTTCACGCCGTCCCAGGCGTCGATGTCGGCATGGGCTTCCAGCTGGTGCAGGGTCTCGCGCGTACGCTCGTAGGGGTAGCTGAAGATGGGCGAGGTCTGGCCGAAAGGTGCGTCGTAGCGCACCGGCAGCATGTTGGCGCCGTAGCGGTGGCTGCTGATGCCCAGGGGCTTGGTGACCTCTTGCTGCTTGGCGCCGCCGTTCTCGGCAAAGCCGGCGTCGAAGAAACGCAGCATGGGAATGTCCAGGCCGTCCAGCCACACCACGGGTGCATCGCTTTCGACGCGGCCTTCATGGCCGTGGTCGTGCCAGGTCCAGCTGGGGGTGATGATGAAGTCGCCGGGTTTCATCAGCGTGCGCTCGCCGTCGACGGCGGTGAAAGCGCCCTGGCCTTCAACGACAAAACGCAGCGCGCTTTGCGTGTGGCGGTGGCTGGGCGCGATTTCGCCCGGCAGGATGACCTGCAGGCCCGCGTACAGCGACTGCGTGATGCAGGACTGCCCGCGCAGCCCGGGGTTTTCCAGGATCAGCACGCGGCGCACGGCCTCTTCGGCGGTGATCAGCTCGCCCGATTGCATCAGGAAGGGGCGAACATCGGCATATTTCCACAATGCCGGCTGGCAGGGCGTGTTCGGCGATTGCGGCACCAGGGCGTGCAGCACTTCCCAGAGCGGCGTCATGCTGTGCGCCGAAATGGCCTCATAAAAAGCCTTGCGCGCGGCGCCGTTGGGCACGGCGCACTGGTCGTGGGCGGGAGGGGGCGTCATGTCCATGAGGGGTGTCCTTCTTTGGTTAGAGATCGCCGTCGCTGTCGAAATACACGCCGTCCCGCGTGAGCAACTGCTGCAACTGCTTCACATCGGTCTCTGTAAAACTCTGGCCAACACCCTGATGCATGGCCGCCGCCGTGCCGGCTGCCTGGCCCATCACAAAGCAGCCGCCGCTGGCACGCGCGGCTGACTGGCCCTCATGCGTCATCGAGGCGCAGCGCCCGGCCACCAGCAGGTTGGCCACGCCCTGGGGCAGCAGCATGCGCCAGGGCAGCTCGTTGTAGGCGCGGCCTTGCGCTGCATCGACGTTGCGCGGAAACTGCCAGTCGATGCGGCCGTCGGCATGCAGCTCCATGGGCCAGGCGTTGATGCCGATGGCGTCGTCAAAGCGGGCCGAGGAAAGAATGTCTTCGCCGCTCAGCGCATACAGGCCCTGGATGCGGCGCGTCTCACGTATGCCGACCTGGGGCGCGATGTCCACGATGGCAGAATCCGCGAAACCCGGCACTTCGTTGCGCAGGAAGCGGAAATATTCGGTGATCTGGCGCCGGCCCTCGAGTTCGCCCTCGCTCAGTTGCCGCGCATCGGTGGCGTCCATGGCCGTGCCCTGGGCATTGCGGATCTGCGTGACGTTGGCGCGCCATTCGGTGGGGTTCTTCTGCGGCCTGAGGATGGCGCCTTCGCGCGGAAACTTGTAGCGGCCCGGCTCACGCGCCTGGCTCTCGGCCATCAAGGTGTTGATGGCCTTGAACTCGCCGACTGCCGCCAGCGCGCGCGGCGCATCGACATGGCCGACACGGAACATGGTTGACGGAAACAGCGCGCTGCCGTGGCCGTCGCCCAGCTCAAATGGGACACCCGCGAAGTTCGCCACGTCGGCGTCGCCCGAACAATCGATGAAGCGCGTGGCGCGTATCGCCTGGCGGCCCGACTTGGTTTCCACCACCAGGGCGCTGATGTGGTCGCCCTCCATCACCACGGCCGCGGCCCAGGCGTGAAAGAGGATGTGCACGCCGGCGGCCACCAGCAACTGGTCGGCCGCGCATTTGTAGGCCGACACGTCATAGGAGCGCACGCGTATGCGGCCCTGCATGCCGTCCTGCGGCGCGTTCAGGCCGCCCAGCGCGTCTATGCGCTGCAACAGGTCGTCGGCCACGCCCCGCACCACCTGCCGCATTTCGCCGTTCTTGCGGCCGTACAGGCCCGCGAAATTCGTGACACCGCCGGCCGTGCCCATGCCGCCCAGGAAACCGTAGCGCTCGACCAGCAAGGTGCGTGCGCCATGCCGAGCGGCACTGACGCTGGCGGCCAGGCCGGCCGGGCCGCCACCAATCACAACGACGTCAAATTCGCCGTAGATGGGCAGGCTGCGCGCGGGTTCGGTGATCAAGTGGCACCCCCGTCCAGGCTCACTGCGTGTAGCCTGTTCCCCCCTCGAGGGGGCGGCGCCTGCGGTCTGGCAAAGCCAGTCTCGCGGCCCCCACTGGTTGTGCCCCCCGAACTCTTAAGCCCAGCATGAGCCGTGGAACCGGCTTTGCCGGGCCACAGGCGGGCGGCCCCCTCGGGGGGCAGAGAGCTACACGCAGTGAGCGAACGTGGGGGCATCATTACTCCAGCTTGATACCGCGCGACTGGATGATGCCGCCCAGGATCGCGGCCTCGTCTTTGACTCGGCTCCTCAGGCCGTCGGGCGAAGTGCCCACAGCCTGCCAGCCCTGGTTAAACAGTTTTTGCCGGGTGTCGGCATCGCGGATGATGCGCGGCACTTCCTGTGCCAGCCGCGCCTGCGCGGCTTTGGAGAGGTTTGCCGGGCCGATCAGCGCCGTCCACACTTCAAGGTTGACCTTGGTCACGCCGGCATCGGCCAGCGGCGGCACTTCGGGCACCAGCGAGGAGCGCCCGCCGGCCAGGCCTATGGCCTTGAGCTTGCCCGCGCGCACATGCGGCATGGCCACGCCGGGTGGGATCAGCGCCATCTGGATCTGGCCGCCCAGCATGGCGGTGACCACCTGCGGGTTGCCGGCAAAGGGCACGTGCACCGGCGTGAGGCCGGGCACGCGGCTTTTGAGCAGCTCCATGCCCAGGTGGGCGACCGAGCCGTTGCCGACCGAGCCGTAGTTCCATTGGGCGCCGCCCTGGCGCGCGGCCGTGAAGAAGTCGGCCCCGCA
>Ga0102589_1001100_pt1 | contig 40790 bp, 37 predicted proteins | sample AraplaMF_Col_mLB_FD_76858 | JGI IMG/M metagenome (GOLD analysis project Ga0102589, IMG submission 76858) | Arabidopsis root microbial communities from the University of North Carolina, USA - plate scrape MF_Col_mLB | ecosystem: Host-associated > Plants > Roots > Endosphere | place: USA...
GTGTCCTGGTTGCCGACGGCAACGTGCTGACCGGGTCGGGCGGCTCGGATGCGAACGGCACGGACGGCGTCAAGGATGTTGCAGGTGCCGATGGTGCCTCGGTGACCTCGGTGTCGTTCGGTGGCGCTGCGGGTTCGGTTGGCGGTTCGACCGCGGGCCAGTACGGCACGCTGGTGCTCAATGCCGACGGCAGCTACACCTATACGCTGAACAATGCGCATGGGGCGGTGCAGGGTCTTGCGGCGAACCAGACGCTGACGGAGACCTTCAGCTACGAGATCACCGATGGTGACGGCGACACGTCGCCGACGACGCTGACGATCACGATCAACGGCGCCGATGACGGCGTGAGTGTGAACGGGCTTGCGGCTGGCGCCGAGGAGACCGTCTATGAGAAGAACCTGGCCGACGGTTCGTCGCCGGATGCAGCCGCACTGACGCAGACGGGCAGCTTCTCGGTGACGACGCCGGATGGGCTTTCCGGGCTGACGGTGAACGGCACTGCGGTGGTGACGGGCGGCACATTTGCCGTCGGCACGACGGTGGACACGGCGCTCGGGCTTCTGACGATCACCGGCTACACCCCGACGACGGTCAATGGCGTCGTGACGGGCGCGACCTTCACCTACAGCTACCTGCTGCAGGACAACAGCACGGCGCACGCTTCGGCTGGCACCGACGGCGGTGTGTTCGACAACTTCACCGTCGCCGTGACGGACGAGGACGGCTCGACCAACAGTGCAACGCTCAATGTCGAGATCATCGACGACGTGCCGACCGCTATCGATCCGGACCACTTGCACCTGACGAATAAGGCAGGGAGCGAGGCGACCGCCTATCTCGACGTAGACCGCAACGTTGACGATAATGTCGGCGCTGATCAGCTTGGAACCGTACGGTTTGCTTCGTCACTCCACGGCTCCGAAAGTGGATACACGTCGAGTGGTGCGGCGATCTATTACTACGTCTCCGGCAATAGTCTGATCGCAACCACCTCTTCGGTCAGTGCGGCAGACAACACCAAGTGGGTCTTTGAGGTTGAGCTAAACCAGGATGGTAGCCTAGCCACGGCGAACGACAGCTATACCGTCACGATGTACGGGAAGGTCGATTCAGCCAGCAATGTCAACTTCAATGGCGGGAACTACGCGTTCTCTGGCGGGAACACCAACTGGGTCGGTTTCGTGCCCAATGGACAAATAAACAGCCCCCAAAACGATGATTCACCTGACCTTCTTATCACTCCCATCGGTGCCTCGGGCACAAAAGTCAATGGCAATGCCACCTCTCTTGGCGTCTCCGGGGGCGGCGGAGGCCAAAATATCGGTTCCGGAGAAGGCGTCCGACTCAACTTCGTTTCCGATCTAACGGGAACCCCTAGCAGCAGTGGTAACTATAGTCCGACCTCGCCGGGGCATGCGTTCGACGAGCACTATCTGGTCAATGGCGCCTCCGCCAAATTCGGCGGCATAGGCAACGGTCGTTCTACTGCGGTATTCATGGCTTCGGACGACAATGATTTCGGCGACCCCACAGAAGACAATCGCATCGACGATAGTACATCTGAACCGATCACGAGAATGGTCATCAAACACTCCGGCGGAACTGCCACCGCCACGGATGACACGGTCGTCGTTGATTTCTCAACGGGGAACTCGCAATCGATTATAGTCGATGGCATTGCCTATCGGGTAACGCGGAACACTGTGACGAACATGGTCACAGTTGAGGGGCTCGTCGATAATACCACCGTTGCTGTCTACACCGCAGATCAGTACACAACTCTTGATGTTTCTTACGGTCAAGGCACTGGTACATTCTCGAACGCGACACAGACGTTTGCGCTCACAGGGTTCGGTAGCGCGGTTGTGGCGACTGATCCAGTAAGCATCTCCATTCCCGTAGAACTCGTCGATGCGGATGGCGACAAAACTGCTGGCACATCGATCGATCTGACCCTCCAGCCTGAAAACCAGACGATGACCGGCGGTGCCTCTGCGGAAGTCTTTGCCGCCACATCACAGTCTGACAGTTTCGACGGTGCGGGCGGCGTGGACCTAGTTTCCTATCAATCGGCCTCAGCCGGGGTTGTTGCCAGCCTTACAGCACCTGCCGGGAATTCCGGCGAAGCGGCAGGCGACAGCTATACGTCGATCGAGGGCCTGATCGGCAGCTCGTACAACGATGTTCTGACAGGCGATGCCCTAGCCAACACCCTTGTAGGCCTTGACGGGAACGACAAGCTCTACGGCAATGCTGGCAACGACATCCTAGATGGGGGGCTCGGCAATGACACGCTCTATGGTGGGACCGGCTCCGACCACATGACTGGTGGTGCAAGCGCTGACACCTTCGTGATCGACGCAGACTCCTTGCAGATCGGTATCGATGACGTCATCACCGACTACAACCACGCCGACGGTGACACCGTCGACCTCACGGCTCTGCTCGGCAATCTGCCAACGGGCACAAACCTCGACGGCAACTTCGTTCAGGTGGTCCCGAACGGCCAGAACGCCAATCTGCAGGTGGACACCGATGGCAGCGCTGGCAATGCTTCGGGGTGGCACACCGTCGCGGTGCTCGAAGACTTCCAGGTTTCGACCGAGGTGGTGAAAATCCTGTTCACCGAAAACGGTGCGCCGAAGACACAGGACGTTTCATAAGCGCAACATCGATCTCGACAGTTCAGCGGTTCTCGGTAATCATCCGGGAACCGCATTTTCCAGGGGGAGCCTTTTCATGATCAGAAGCATGCTGGTGGGGGCGATGGTCGCTCTTATGCCCGTCTCAGGTTTCGCGGCCGATCTCATCGTCGATTATGCGCCAGCCGCTCGGCTGTGCGCTGAAGCCAGCCAATCCTCTCTCACCACTGACCAGGATGTCGCGACATTGACCAAGGAGGTCGTGTCGCGCATGGACGAGGCGATCGCTGTCGCCGACGATCCGCACTGGATCTCCTCAACGCGGCCGACTTTCGTCTGGGCGTCCGAGACCAAGGTTGCCTGCGGCAAGGCCTATGGCTACCTGCAGTCCAACTGGCGCGACGAGGATTACATCGCCAAATGCGATTGTTTCTACTCCAAGATGCGGAATTTCATGAATTGAGACAGTCGGTTTGATCGTCATGTCCCACGCTGTCGTTTCACAGGCCAGGCGGATGTCGTGCTGTCGGCAGTGGCTAGTCCTCGGCGTCCTCGCACTTGGTACACTTGCGGGTTGTCAGGGTGCACCCACGCCGCAGGACGTCCTCGACGTGGAATCGCCGCAGGCGAGGCACGCGCGGCGCGCGGCCGAACATGCGGTAAAGCCGCAGGAAACCTTCGGCAGCGGCGCAACACGGATCGCGCTCATCACGGCGTTGATGGCGCCGTCAGGCGAAACGGTACGCGAACGCGATATCCGGGACGGCGCGTCGCTCGCCATCGATGAGGTGGGTGGCGGCCAGCTCTCGTTGCTGGTCGAAAATACCGACGGTTCGCCACAGCAGATTCAAGAGGCGGCGAAGCGGCTTGCCAGCCAGAACGTCGCGCTCGTCGCGCTGTCGGTCGCCGACGTGCCTGTCAGCACCGTGCGCCAGGGTCTCGGCTCCTCCCGCGCGCCGCTTCTGGTCCTGCGGGGCAACGGCGCCGAGCGGTCGGCCGGCACTTTCGCTTTCGTGTCCGACCGCATCGACAGCGCCGTCGAGGGGGCATCCTATGCGGTGGCGTCCGGGCGCAAGCGACTCGTCGTGCTCTTGCCGAGCGATGTCTCAGCCGCCGAGCGGCAAAGGCTCGATCGCGGACTTGCCGGCTATGGCATCAAACCGGCGCTCGTCGCCGTGACGGGGACCACGGCATTCACCGGCGACGCGGCCTCCAAGACCACGTTGAAAGACACTGATGGCGTGCTCCTGGTCGGCTCGGGAGATCCGGATGTCGGTGGACTGTCGCAACTCAAGGCCAACGGCTATCTGAAACCGAACGCGATGGTCGTCGGAAGTTCTGGCTGGGCAAATGCCGCTTACAAGCGCCCCGAGCTCGCGGGCAGCCATCTCTGTCTGTTTGGTCCTGAAAATGGTTCCCGGATGACCTCGCGCTATCTCGATCGATACGAGCGGGCCGCAGGCACCGATGCGGCCTATGGCTTCGACGTGATCGCGCTTGCCGCCGGCCTGGTGCGCAGCCAGGGCGAAACCGCCATCACGCAGGAGAGCCTTCGGTCTCCAAACGGCTTCATCGGCGCGGCCGCAGCCTTCCGCTTCGAAAAGAGTGGTTCCGTCGAGCGAACCTGCGCGATCTACCAGGTCACCTCCGGCAGCGTGAAACTAATGGATCCAGCGCCGCGATCGTTTTGAAGCGCAAGCGCTGGCCTCAAGCTCCGCTTGCCGAGCCTCTCATCTCGAAGCAACGCTGCGAGCGGCTCCCGGGCGACGCCGGCGTTACTCTTCGGCATTCCCGGACGAAGGGCAGCGTTGACCGTTGCTGAACATCGGCAGGTTGCCATGCTCAAGTAACCATGTGTAGCGCCCTGATCGTGACCTTATCGATGTTGCGGCCATCTCAGGGAAAGTTAGGCAGACAGCAAGCCGAGATCTGCGCATTCTCCACATCCGGGAAGATGGAGGGTCATCGGAACCGGACAGGGGGTAGGCTGTAGCTTGGGCGCAGGTGGGGTCATGAGAAAAGGTTGTCTCTGAGTGGGCCGGCTTCCGGGGGAGGGGGATGGTCCCCGGAAGCCGAAAGCGGCGTCAAATGTCTTCGTCGCCGCCGAAATCCATATCGTCCGCAGGCTCTTCCGGCTCCGCAGCCGTGGCGCTGGGCTGAGCAGCCTGAGCCTCGTTTCCGCCGAACATGCCTGCGATCGCATTGCCGAGCAGAACGCCGCCGGCGACGCCCATTGCGGTCTGCGCTGCGCCCGCGAGGAAACCGCCGCCGGCACGCTGTTGCATCGGCTGGCCGTAGGCCTGGTTCTGGTTGCCCCATGGCGAGCCGGGCGCGGCGCGGCCATATCCGGGCTGTTGCGGCCCCGGGCGCTGAGGGGCGGCGGTGCTGCCGAACATCGAGGATAAGAAGCCGCCGCGCGGTTGGCTCTGCGCGGTCTGCGCCTCCAGTTCCTCGATGCGGCGTTGAGCCGCCTCCAGCGCCTGCTCCTGCACGACGATGGTCTGTGCCATGTAATAGGGTGCACCCGGCTGCGCGCTGATCCGTTCCTGGATGAAGCGGTCGGATTGAGCGTCGCGCGGGCCAGACTGGCGCTCGACATGGGCGAGCCTGGAGAACAGGCTGTCAATGGCCTGCTGATCATTGCGATCCATGAGATGTTTCCTTGCTATCGCCGACAATCACTCTTCACGCTGGCCGGTGAAAGTCAGCAGCAGCTGGAAGATGTTGACGAAGTTCAGATAGAGCGACAGGGCACCGAAGACGGCGAGCTTCTGCTGCGATTCCTGGTCGAAGTTGTCGGCATACTGTTCCTTGATGTTCTGCGTGTCCCAGGCAGTCAGGCCGACGAAGACGACGATACCGATCACCGAGACGGCAAACTGAAGGGCGCTCGAGCCGAGGAAGATGTTGACGACCGAGGCAATCATCACGCCAATCAGGCCCATGATCAGGAACGAGCCGAATTTCGCCAGGTCGCGTTTCGTTACATAGCCGTAGAGGCTCGTCGCACCGAACATGGTGGCGGCGATGAAGAAGGTGCGGGCGATGCTGGCTCCGGTAAAGACCAGGAAGACCGAGGCGAGCGAAAGGCCCATGACGGCGCAGAAGGCCCAGAAGGTCATCTGCGCTGACGACGCCGACATCGATTGCATCTTGAAGGAGAAGAAGAAGACGAAGGCAAGCGGAGCCAGCATCACCACCCATTTCAGCGGGGTGGAAAAGATCGGCACGTATAGTGCCGGCGTGGTGCCGACGATGAAGGCCACAAGGCCCGTCACGACAAGGCCGAGGCCCATATAGTTGTAGACGCGCAGCATGTGCTGGCGAAGGCCCTCGTCGAGGGCGGCGGCAGAAGCCTGGCTCATGCCGCCGAAGCGGTTCTGGTTCGAATACATGAAGGTTTCCTCAGTAAAGTGAGTTTTTGAGAAGCTCGGCCTCATCACTGAGGCCGATGCCCGGCGTGCTTGAGACGACGGCATAGGCGACCTCGCCGACCTGCCACCAGGCGGCCTCGGCATTGGAAAGGTTGAGGTCCTTTACGGGCTCGACCGCGAAGTGACCGGGCCTGCCGGCGAAGAGTGATATGAGTGTGCCCGCATCGGTCTTGACGCTCGTCTCGACGCTGGGCCCGAAATCCGAGGGGAATACCTGGACGTCGACGACGTTCCAGTCCTTCGGAAGCTCCGGCATGACGATGGCGGTAGCCGCACGAATATCGTCCCGGTCGTAGGTCTGCACTTCCGGCTGTGACGGCATCCCCGCCCTTACGAGCGAAGTCTGATGCGCGCGGATGGCATATTCCACGAAAGCCGGCGGATGGGCCGAGGCATTGACTTCGCTCGAACCGACGGATGAATGGGCGATCCACCCCACCGAAACCATCAAGCCGACCGCCGCCACCTTCTGCAGGGCGTTCCACACGCGCGCATTCGCCAGCCCCGACGAAAGGCGGCGCGCCGCCTCGCGCGTCTCGGGGCGTCCGGCAACGCCATCCGACGTCAACGCCAGCTTGAGCGTGGTCCGCATGCCGAGGTCAGCCATGACACGAGCCGCCGCGTCCGGGTTCCTGGCAAGCCAGGTCTCAACCCGAAGCCTGCCGGCCGCATCGAGCTGGTTGTCCACATAGGCATCGAGATCGGTATCGATAATCGTGTCGACGTCAGTCATTATCGCCTCCGACAAGCCTCAGGTGGTTGGGCTTATTCGTTCCGTTTTCGAAGTCTCTAAGACTCGCTCTTGCCCGGGAGACGCGCGACATCAAAGTCCCGACGGGAATGTCGAGTATTTCGGCAGCCTCGTGATAGGAAAGGTCCTCAACGGCAACGAGATGAAGGGCCTCGCGCTGTTCTTCCGGAAGCATCATGAACGCTTCGCGGACCTGAGCCAGCCGTACGCTGTGTTCCTGGTGGGCGGGGTAAGACAATCCGGCCACTTGCGCCGACTGATCGTCACGCTGGCCACGAGACATCGCGGACCGCAAGCCGTCGATATGCGTGTTGCGAACGATCGCGAAAAGCCAGTTTCTAAGGTTCGCTCCAGACCGGAATGTCGAGCGTCGTTCGTAGGCTCTCAGGAGAGCGTCATGAACGAGATCCTCCGCGTCCGGCGAATTGCGCGCTAGCGAGCGGGCATAGCGCCGCAGCGCAGCCAGCTGCCCAATAACGTCAAAAGCACCGTTCTTCGAATCCATACCCGCATATACGGAGCGGGCGCGGCTTCTCATCCATCGCGATGAAAAAAATCTGAAAAAATCTCAGAATACCGTCGAGACCGGGCTCCAAAGGCGCCGAAATCCTTTCCCGTGTCGGCCCCTCACGTGTCGTGCGCGCCGCAGATGATCGGACCATCGAGCAAAGCCGCGATGATCCGATACAATTTCTCGTCTTGTCAAAACCCCCGAGGCGCGAGGATTTGCAGGATTTGTTCTATGCAGGCTGCTGCGTTTGCCGGCTGACCTTGCTGACGAAACCCACGATCAGCACGAAGGTCAACGCCTCGACGGCAGCCACCAGCCACAGCCCGTGGGTCATGACGCCGGTCGTGTCCTTCAGGTAGCCCATGAGGTAGGGGGCGCCGAAGCCGGCGAGGTTCGCCACCGAGTTGATGAGCGCGATACCGACCGCCGCAGCCGAACCCGCCAGGCAATGGTTCGGCATCTGCCAGAAGACCGGGATTGCGGACATGGTGCCGACGATCGCAAGCGCCAGGGCAGCGAGCGACAGGGCAGCGCTGGCCGGCAGGACAAAACCCAGGGCCATGAGGCCGGTGGCACCCGCGAGTGCTGCAAAGGCGCAGTGGTAGCGTACCTCCGAAGTACGATCGGAATGAATGCCGTTCAGGATCATGCCCGCAGCACCGCCGAGATAGATGGCTGCCATGATCCAGCCGACCGTCGCGGGGCTGGAGAAGCCGATTTCGCGTACCACCGAGGGGCCGAAGAAAGTCAGCGTCGAGTTCGCCATGATGATGCAGAAATAGATGGCGATGAATTTCCATACGGTCGGGTTCTTCAGCGCCTTGAGCACGCTGTGCTCACGATGGCCGAGAGCCTTCCTGTCCTGCTCGATGTCCTGGATGAGCAGGGCCTTTTCCTCCGAGGTCAGCCAATGCGCCTTCTCAGGCTTGTCGGTCAGATAGAAGATGGTGGCGATGCCGGCGAATATCGACGGGATTCCTTCGAGCAGGAACACCCACTGCCAGCCGGCCCAGCCGTTGGCGCCGCCGAGCTGTGTCATGATCGTGCCTGCCAGCGGGCCGCCGATGACGCCTGCAAGAGCCGAGGCCGACATGAAGAGGCCGAAGGCCCTGGCGCGACGCAGCGACGGATACCAGTAGGTCAGGTAGAGGATGATGCCGGGGTAAAAGCCGGCCTCAAACACGCCGAGCAGGAACCGCAGCGTATAGAACTGCCAGGGCTGGGTGACGAACATCATCAGCACGCAGATGATGCCCCAGCCGATGGTGATGCGGGCGATCGTGGCGCGGGCGCCGATCCGTTCAAGCCACATGTTGCTCGGCACCTCGAAGAAGAAATAGCCGAGGAAGAAGATGCCGGCACCGAGACCGTAAACGGTTTCGGTGAACTGCAGGTCCTGCAGCATGGTGAGCTTCGCGAAACCGACATTCACCCGGTCGATCCATGCCAGGATCCACAGGAACATCAGGAAGGGAAGGAGCCGCCATGTCACCTTACGGTAGACCGACTCGAGAACGGTAGACCGACTCGAGATTTTCGGGGTTCGCGGCGGGTGAGCCGCCTCTGTTCCCCGCATGTGCTGCCGATGCCATTGTGGACTACCTCCCGTATAAGTCCATTTCAGGATACCAGCCGCTATGCGGCCGGCGTGATAACCTCCTGCGCCTCTTTTACGAGGGCGCCCAGTCGATAGCGGCTGATGTTGGCGATCTGCCGCAGTGCTTCCACAAGCTCGGCGTCGGTCTCCCGTCCGATGCGATGCTTGAACTCGGTAAAGATGCCGGCCTTGGTGTAGTGGCGAACGCAAACGATGAAGGGAAAGCCGTGCCGGGCGCGATAGCGGCGGTTCAGATCGTCGATCAGCGCCATCTCGTGGCCCGCCAGGCTGTCGAGCCCGGCCGTTCCCTGTTCGACGGTCGATTCCGCGGTCATCCGGCCTTGCTTGGCCTCCTTGCCGGCAAGGTCCGGATGCGCGCCCAGGAATTCGACCTTGGACGCCGTGTCACGGGCCAGGATCTGGCCGAACATCGCGCCATGCAATGCCTCGACGTCGGCGAACGGCCGCTTCTGCCAGCTGCGCTGCGCGACCCAAGGCGAATTCTCGAAGACAGGACCGAGGTAGGCGACGAAGGCGTCGCAGTCCATTTGGTTGATCGCGTCGATATCAAGCATGACTTGCCCTGAAGTTGAGCCGCCGCATCGGGGCGTTTCCTATGCAAACGGTGCTCGGTGGGGGCGATTTGGTCAACGCGGGCAGGCAAATACCCATTATTAGCCAGACGAATAAAAGGTGGTGTTGACCTATTGGCCGGCTCGCCCTGCCGGATTTTGTTGGCTATTCTGAAAATCAGATGTCGAAAGAAGATACCGTTGACGCACATCTCCTAAAGGTGTTCTGCGCGCTTATGGCCGAGGGCAGTGTGACGCGTGCCGCTGTCAAGCTGGAGCAATCCCAACCGGCGGTCAGCCTGGCGCTTGGCAAGCTGCGCGAGATCTTTTCCGACCAACTGCTTGTGCGCGGCCGTGACGGAATGGTCCCGACGGAGCGCGCTCTGGCGATTTTGCCACGCGCTCAGGCCCTGTTGGCCGATCTCACCGGCTTGGTCGACGCCACGGCGCCGTTTGACGCCTCATCAAGCAATCACAGCTTCACGATCGCCTCGCCGGACTACATGGCGCCGGTGTTCCTGTCGGAAATTGTCGATCAGATCAGGCGCAAGGCGCCGAATGCGAGCCTCGTGATCCGGGCGCTCGGTCCCGACTTCGACTTCGAGGGAGCGCTTGCCCGGGGTGACGTCGATGTCGTCATCGGCAACTGGCCGTCTCCGCCCGCCTATCTCAAGCGCTCGATCCTCCTGCAGGACGACATCGTTTGCCTGATGCGGGATAGCCATTCTCTAGCGCAGGGCGAATTCAGCGAAGCCGACTACCTGGCGGCGGCCCATATCGTGCCGGTGGCCTATTCGATGGCCCATCGCGGTGTCGTCGAAACCCACTTGTCAAGCCTTCGGGTCAGCCGGGCGCGCACCGTGGCGCTTTCCTATTTTACGACCGCACCGTACCTCTTGCTGCAGTCGGACCTGATCTTCTCGACCAGCCGTCATTTTGCCAGCTACTTTGCGGGGCTTCTGCCGCTCGTCGTGCGCCAGCCGCCGATCGAGTTCCCGCAGATGGTCTTCCACATGCTATGGCATGACCGCTCGCATCATTCGCCGATGCACCGGTGGCTGCGCGAGATCATCATGCAGGCGCGCAACAGGATCATCAGCTAGATTTCGGAACGAAGTGGCTGCTCTCGGAGTAACCGGACAGTCGCGCCCAATCCTTCATCGCCGTGTCGGCGGCGGCCCAACAGAGTTGCGGACCACCAGGTCGGGCCTCAGCAGGATCTCCGTTTCTGAAGGGGTGCGGTCCGAAAGCATCTCTAGAAGCAGTGCCATCGCGTGCTTGCCGATCGCGGTCCGTGGTTGGCGGATCGTGGTCAGGGAAGGGGTCATGAAACTGGCTTGCGGGACGTCATCGAAGCCGGTGACCGAAAACTGATCCGGTATCTCATAGCCGCGCGCTTTGAGGCCAAGCGCGACACCAAGAGCAGTCTGATCGTTGACACACATGAAGGCGGTCGGAAGGTCGTCGCGCATGAAGAGCTGCTCCAGCGCCAGCCTGCCGCTTTCCACCGTTCCGTCGCCTTCGAGGATAAGGCGGCGGTTCGGGGGGATGCCGGCCGCGGCAAGTCCGGCCTCGTACCCCGACCGACGACGGCCATAGGCAAGGCGCGTATGGGAGTCTCCGATGAATGCGATCCGCCGATGCCCTTCGGAAATGAGAAGATCAACGGCCTTGCGCGCGCCCTCGACGTCGTCGACGCCGACATAGGGAATGCCTCCGTTGAAGACGGGCTCGAAAACACCGACGGTCGGCGGCAGGCGCGGCGTCACCTCCTGATGGCCGAAAGGAAGAATGCCGGTAAACAGGATCAGGCCGGCCGCCTGGTTCGAGTTGAAGAATTTCAGATATTCCAACCCGCGTTGGGCATCATTCTGGGTATGCCCGATCAGCACGCCGTAGCCATGGGCACGCGCTTCATTTTCAAGGCCAACCAGAATGCTGGAGAAGTTCGGATCGCCGATATCGGGCGCGACCACGAGTATCATGTTCGAGCGCCCCAGCCTAAGGCTGCGCGCCATCGCATTGGTGGTGTAGCCCGTCAGCGCGATGGCCTGGTTGACCTTCAGCCGCGTGGACTTGGCAACCTTCTCGGGCATGTGAATGGCCCGCGAAACTGTCGCGATCGACACTTCGGCGATCCGTGCGACATCTTCGATGGTTGCGGGGGTGGAATCGGACACTCGCTTGGCCTCGGGCTTTGTTGCGAGACACTACACAGACTTGCCTGACGGTCAAACGCGCAGGCCGAAAAAATTGTCTTACAAGCAAGATGTAAACCTTTACATCGCGCAGTGTAAAGGTTTACATCATTGAAAAAGCGGTGGAGGCCGCAGGGAGGGGAATATGACCACGGAGGTTGTCGACGGGGCTCCCGTCGTGCTGTCTGCGCGCCGCATCAGTAAATCCTTCAGCGGCGTGCAGGTGCTTTTCAGCGTCGATTTCGAGCTGCGCCAGGGCGAGATTCACGCGCTGATGGGCGAGAACGGCGCCGGCAAATCCACGCTCGTCAAGATATTGTCCGGCTTCGAGCAACCGACCTCGGGCGAGATCCTGCTCGACGGCCAGTCGGTGAAGCTCCCAGCAAACGGTGCGGCCGAAGCGCTCGGCATCGTCATCATCCATCAGGAATTCAATCTGGCCGAACATCTCACCGTCACCGAGAGCCTGTTTCTCGGCCGCGAAGTGACCAGGTTCGGCGTGCTCGACCGCAAGTTCATGCGCGCGGAAACGCGCCGCGTTCTCGATCTCCTCGGCTCCCATGTCGACGAGAACGCGATGATCGGCTCGCTGTCGATCGCCGAAAAGCAGATGGTGGAGATTGCCAAGGCTATCAGCCGTGACGCGCGTGTCGTCTTCATGGACGAGCCGACCGCCGTCCTTTCTCGCGAAGAAACGAACTTTCTGTTCCGCTTGGTGCGCAAGCTGCGCGACAAGGGAACGAGTTTCGTCTTCGTGTCGCACAAGCTCGACGAGGTCATGGAACTCACCGATCGCGTGACGGTGTTGCGCGACGGCCAATGGATCAAGACATCGCCGACCTCCATCCTCGACGGCGAGGCGATCGCCCAGTTGATGGTTGGCCGTGAGCTTTCGAGCCTCTATCCCGCCAAAAGCGAACCCGACTTCGACGAGGAGGTCGTGCTGCGCGTCAGTTCGGTCTCAACAGGCTACGTTAGGGACGCAAGCTTCGAGGTCCGCCGCGGCGAAATCCTCGGTTTTTCCGGGATGATCGGTTCGGGTCGGACGGAATTGATGGAGGCGATCGTCGGATTGCGCCCGCGTGTGTCCGGCGAGGTTCTCGTTCGTGGCCAGCCGGTTTCATCCGGTGACGTGCACGCGGTCAACAAGGCCGGTCTCGCATACATGACCAAGGACCGGAAAGCCAAGGGGCTGTTGCTCAATGCCGGGATGATGGCGAACCTGACGCTGCAGTCGCTCGGTCGCCATAGCCGCCTCGGCTATCTCGATCCGGGAAGCGAGGAGGCGGCTCTGGTCAAGGCGCGCCGCCGCTTCGACATCCGCGTCAGGGATGACAAGATTGTCGCCGGACGCATGTCCGGTGGCAACCAGCAGAAGCTGCTTCTCGCCAAGGTAATGGAAACCGACCCTGGTATCATCATCATCGACGAGCCGACCCGCGGCATCGACGTCGGCACCAAGCAGCAGATCTACCACTTCATCTCGGCGCTCGCCCGGGACGGTCGCTCGATCATTGTCGTCTCATCGGAGATGCCCGAGGTCATAGGCCTATGCAGTCGCGTGGTGGTCATGCGCGAAGGCCATATCGCCGGCATTCTCGAGGGGGACGAGATCTCCGAGCAGGAGATCATGCGCTACGCCGCAGGATTGAAGAGGAAGACGGCGGCCTGAGGCGGCCGCGGCGCATCCTGCGCAGATGCCGAGAACAACAAGATTCCCGACAGGTGGCACGGAGGTTCAATTGGATATGAGCGTAAACGAGGAAGGCAGTCAGGGCGCAATTCGTCGCCGCAGCTGGCGCGACATCGATCTGAGGGCCGTGGCGCCATTCGTCGCACTGGCGTTGCTGCTGCTGGTAGGGGCGCTGGTCAATCCCAACTTCATCAGCATCAACAACCTCGCCAACGTCGCTACCCGCAGCGCCTTCATCGCCATTATCGCGGTCGGAGCGACCTTCGTGATTTCGTCGGGCGATCTCGATCTCTCCGTCGGGGCGATGGTCGCCTTCATCGCCAGTCTGATGATCCTGTTCATGAACTCCGGGGTCATCGCCGATCCGGTGCTCATGCTTCTGGCGGCGGTCCTGTTTACTATTGTCGCCGGCGCACTCTGTGGTCTTGCCAATGGTCTGATCACCACAGTCGGCAAGATCGAACCCTTCATCGCGACGCTCGGCACCATGGGCATCTATAGGGGACTGACGACCTGGTTGTCGCAGGGCGGCGCGATCACGCTTAAGGAGCCAGAGCTCCAGGAAATCTATCGTCCCGCCTATTTCGGCACGATCTTCGGCCTGCCGGTACCGATCGTCGTCATCCTCGCGGTGACGGCCGTGGCGGCCTTCATCCTCTATCGCACGCGCTACGGTCGCCACGTCGTCGCCGTCGGCTCCAATCGTGACGTTGCGCGTTACTCCGGCATTTCCGTCAACCGCGTCCGCACCGTCGCCTTCGTGATCCAGGGGCTCTGCGTGGCAGCCGCCGTCCTCCTCTATGTGCCGCGCCTCGGCTCGACGTCGGCAACGACTGGCATTCTCTGGGAACTACAGGCAATCACCGCCGTTGTCGTCGGCGGCACCGCGCTCAAAGGCGGCGCGGGTCGCGTCTGGGGCACGATCTGTGGTGCGTTCATCCTCGAACTGGTCGGCAACATCATGCTGCTCTCCAACTTCATCAGCGAATACCTGATCGGCGCCATCCAGGGTGCGATCATCATCATTGCGATGCTCGTCCAGCGCTCGCTGGTTCGGAAATCGTGAGACGGCCGGGTCCACAGGTCTCCCGGCCTCAAACAGGCTGACCTGATATTTGGGAGGAACTTAATGCGTAATAAGCTATTCGGCCTGACCCTCGCGGCCATGACCGCACTCGCTGGCGTGTCGCACGCGCAGGAAGAAAAGAAAGTGACGATCGGCGTCTCGATCCCGGCTGCCGATCATGGCTGGACGGCCGGCGTGGTCTTCCATGCCGAGCGCGTCGCCAAGATCCTGATGGAACGCAATCCGGGCCTGAACGTCATCGTCAAGACCTCACCCGATCCGGCAAGCCAGGCCAACGCCGTGCAGGACCTCGAGACACAGGGCATCGACGCTCTCGTCATCCTGCCGACCGATCCGGATCCGCTGGTCAACGCAATCAAGGAAGTAAAGGGCAAGGGAACCTTCGTCGCGCTCGTCGACCGTGCGCCGAGCGTCAACGACAACTCCGTGCGCGATCTCTACGTCGCCGGCAACAACCCGGCGCTCGGCCAGGTCGCGGGCGAATATATCAAGGCCACGACGCCGGAAGCCGAAGTCGTCGTCATCCGCGGCCTGCCGATCCCGATCGACCAGCAGCGCCAGGACGGCTTCGACAAGGGCATCGAAGGCTCGAAAGTCAAGGTTCTCGACCGCCAGTACGGCAACTGGAACCGCGACGATGCCTTCAAGGTCATGCAGGACTACCTGACGAAGTACCCGAAGATCGACGTCGTCTGGTGCCAGGACGACGACATGGCCGTCGGCGTGCTGCAGGCCATCGAGCAGGCGAAGCGCACCGACATCCAATACGTCGTTGCCGGCGCCGGCTCGAAGGAAATGATCAAGAAGGTCATGGACGGCGACAAGATGATCCCGGTCGACGTGCTCTACCCGCCGGCAATGGTCGGTACTGCGCTTGAGATGACCGTGGCCAACTTCTACGGCCAGGTTCCGGTCCGTGGCGTCTACACGATCGATGCAACGCTCGTGACCAAGGACAATGCCAAGGACTTCTACTTCCCGGATTCGCCGTTCTGATCCAGGCTTGACTGAAAGGCGGCCCGCGGTCGGCGCGGGCTGCCATCCCACAACGATCACCTGAAATCACAGGTCGTGTCGTCTTGAGCCCCAGGCGGGCATCGCCGGCGCCTTTCGATTGCCCGGCACATTTTCCAACGGAGGAGACGAGAGATGAAGACGATCAAGGGGCCAGGGCTCTTTCTTGCGCAGTTTGCCGGCGATGCGGCACCGTTCAATTCCTGGGATGCGATCACCAAATGGGCGGCGGACTGCGGCTACAAAGGCGTGCAGGTCCCGAGCTGGGACGCGCGGCTGATCGATCTTCAGAAGGCAGCGACCTCGAAGACCTATTGCGACGAATTCGCCGGCACGGCCCGCGACAACGGTGTCGAGGTGACCGAGCTTTCGACCCATCTGCAGGGCCAGCTCGTCGCCGTGCACCCGGCCTATGACGAGGCCTTCGACGGCTTTGCCGCACCCGAGGTGCGCGGCAATGCGAAAGCGCGGCAGGCCTGGGCGGTGGAACAGGTGAAGCTGGCGCTGACCGCCTCGAAGAACCTCGGGCTGAATGCGATGGCGAGCTTTTCCGGTGCGCTCGCCTGGCCCTTCGTGTATCCTTGGCCGCAGCGCCCGGCCGGCCTCGTCGAAACCGCGTTTGACGAACTGGCGAAGCGCTGGAAACCGATCCTCGACCATGCCGAGGAAAACGGCGTCGACATCTGCTATGAGATCCATCCGGGCGAGGACCTGCACGACGGCATCACCTACGAGATGTTTCTGGAGCGCACCGGCAATCACGCCCGCGCCTGCATGCTCTATGACCCCTCGCACTATGTGCTGCAGTGCCTCGACTATCTCGACAACATCGACATCTACAAGGACCGCATCCGGATGTTCCACGTCAAGGATGCGGAGTTCAACCCGACCGGACGCCAGGGCGTCTATGGCGGCTATCAGGGCTGGGTCAACCGGGCCGGACGGTTCCGCTCGCTCGGCGACGGCCAGGTGGATTTCGGCGCGGTGTTTTCCAGGATGGCGGCCAATGATTTCTCCGGCTGGGCCGTGGTCGAATGGGAATGCGCGCTGAAGCATCCCGAGGATGGTGCGCGCGAGGGTGCCGACTTCGTCAAGCACCACATCATCCGCGTCACCGAAAAAGCCTTCGACGATTTCGCCGGAGCGGGCACGGACGAGGCCGCCAACCGGCGCATGCTGGGGATCTGAGTAAGGTTCAGCCCCTCGCCGGCAGGTCGTGACGTCCAGCCGTCCCTTTAATTCGTGCGGAAAGGAAGGGCTCAGCTACACCCCCCGGCGATCCGATCTTGTGCTGCGGTTCACCGAGCTCTCGGCCGGCGCTCGTCGTCACGCCAGCGGCGGATATCGTCCGGGCCTGCCTTGCCCGCCCGCGGGCCGTGGATGGTGACGGAGCGGGAGGCGGCTGCGACGGAGAAGTCCAGCGCCTCTTCAATGGTCTGACCTTGCGACAAACACCAGGTCAATGTGCCGCCGAACGTGTCGCCTGCACCGGTGACGTCAACGACGTCAACCGGAAGGCCGGGAACGCGAAGGATCGTGTCGCCGTTGCGCGCCTCGGCGCCATCCGCAGCGAGGGTGCGTACGACCCAGTCGATATCGTGCGCCTGCATCCAGTCGCTGATCATCGTGATTTCATCGTGGCCGAAGGCAGCGCGGAAACCGACCTGGTTGAAGATAATGACGGTAGCACCGGTGAGATAAGGCATATCCTGCGGCGTGCATCCACCGACGTCGAGATCGAAGATGACGCGGCGGCCGTGCTGGCGGAGATCGGCAAGAAGGTCGGCTTGCTTGACCACGCCTTGATCCGTTCGCGCATGCAGACGACGGGCGCGATAGAGCGTCGTGTAGAGAAAGCCTGGTTGGCGCAACGCATCGAGGGCAGCGGCGCCGAGCCACATCGGCTGCTCGCCCATCTCGACCGTCAGAACGACATGCTCGCCGTCGACGAGGAAGATGAAATTGCGCGATTCCGGAATGGCGGGATCGATCAGCATATGATCAACGCCGACACCGTTGTCCTTCAAATCGGCGATCAATCGTTGCGACAGGGGACTGTCGTTGAGCAGGGAGATGAACTGCGTTTCACCGCCAAGGCCAGCGTGCACCACGGCGGCGTTGGCAATGGAGCCACCGGCCTCGGCCGGGAGTTCCTTGACCATGCCCTTGTCGGCTCGGCCCGGCCAGCGATCGGCGGTGTAGTATTCGTCGAGCGCGACGTCGCCAACGAAGAAGCTTGTCATGCGGTTGGTCCTTCGCCTGGAATGGCTTGCACCAGCTTCGGGCCACCGGCAACCGGCACCCATGGGCTTTCGCCGAGACCGCAGACGGCCATCCAGTAATAGGGGGTTGGTCCCGACACGCCCCGGCAGGCATCGTGCCAGACGTTGCGGTCCATCACCACGGCCTGCCCTGGCGCGATCACGAAGGCTTCGATCTCATTCCGGTCCGGCGCCGTGGCGTCAGATGCCGGAGCGACAGCGAGGACAACCTGTTGGGCGAGGCAGAAGATCGCCTCTTCGGTATGCGGATGCCGCTCCATCGCGCTGCAATGCCACGGTGCGCTACCGCCGCGGGTGACGCCGAGATGGCCGCGACCGTCGATCAATGGTGTCTTCGTGAAGCCGTCAAGCCAGCCGTCGCCGACGGTCCAGACCACCTTGGGGTCGGTGTCACCGGTCAGGTCATAGACCTTGCCGTATCGCGAGAAATTGTCCGGGGTCACCGGGCGGGCGAAAACGGTGTCGGCCGCACTCATGCGTCGCTCCTGATGGCGCGCACGACGCGCATGAGCCCGGCAACATGGGCGGGCTTGACGCGGCCGGTGTCCTTATGGTCGTGCTTGAACCAGCTGCCGACGACGGCGCCATCGGCCTTGGCCAGTTGCTCGGCGGCATTGGCTTCGGTCAGGCCGGCGCCGATCAAGAGGGGCGTCGCCCCACCGGTCGCGGCGTGGAAGCGCGCCACCTTGTCCATGTCGGTCGGCTGGCCTGTGGCGTCGGAGGTGACCACTAAACCGTCGCAGCGCGCAGCGCCGATGCGCACGTCTTCCGATTCCGACCGCCCGGACAGAACGGGCTGGTACTTGAAGCGAACGCCACCGAGCAACAGCGCCGAAACGCCCTCTCTGCGTGTCGCGAGTTCGGCTTCGAAGGCTTCGTCCGCTTCCGGCGGCAGATGGCCGGCGACAGAATCCACCTGGATAAAGGAAACGGGGTACGTTTTGGCAAGGGCAAAGGCGCGCGCATCGTCTCTGAGCACGTTGACGCCGATGCGGGTGCCGAGGTCGAACCCGAACAGCCGGTCCAACACCCGCTCGACGTCTTCTGCACCACCGAAGTAGTTCTCGACCACGACCCCGTCCACGCCTTCGCCGGCCATGATGCGGGCCTCTTCCTCGGCCTGGGCAAGCTTGGCCGCGGGGCCGTCACCGGCCAGGTGCAGCATGCCAAGAATGGGTTTTGGGGTCGTGAAAGTGTCGCCGAAGCGGCTCATGTCTTGCTCTCCTGCGCACCGTGCGGCGCGGTCTCGCGCCCCCAGCGCGTTGCAAATTTCATCTGGACGGCCGGCGAGTAGACGATCGACGTGCGCTCGATCAACCGGTCGTCGGCATCGAGCACATCCCCGCTGGCGCAAAGGTAGCCCGGCACGTCAGGCGCCGGAGCAAAGACCTCCCTGAGGCGGTCGGAAGGCGGCACGACGCTGAGCAGCAATTCCGAACGCAAGGGGTGGCGGTCATAGTCGCGGCGCAAAACCTCGTAGAGCGATTGCGCCGCGAAATCGTAGCGGTCGATGCCCGGATAGAGGGCAAGATCAAGCTGAGATGTGTCGACGTTCAGCCAACTCACCGTATCGCCATTGGCAAGCCCGCGGGCGCGCACCAGTAAGAGTTCGCCATTCTCGACCCGGTGCTCCAGCACGCGCGTCACTGGGCGCTGGCCCTGGCGGCGGGCAAGCTCCGTGAAGCTGCCGAAATTCCAGATGTTGTGGCTGATCGGCCGGTGCGAGACGATCGTGCCGCGGCCGCGAACCTGCTGAACCAGACCTTCCGAAACCAGAAGCGCCATCGCATTGCGCACGGTGGTTCGGGCAATGCCGAACTGGTCGCGCAACTGGTTCTCCGAGGGGATCGCTTCCCCTTCGGAGAAGTCGCCGCTGAGAATCGCGGCGCGGAGCGCCCGATAGAGCTGCCGGTAGAGCTGCTCGCTCGAATAGAGATCGAGGCGCAGCCGGGCCAGCCGGTCGTCCGGGTTTCCGTTTGCTGCGATGGTGGAGGCGTCTGGCATGGAAGGATGGGTCAAGGCAGGCTCCGGCGCGGTTCGGTTACTTCGTGGCTCCGTTTATCTTGAACTCTTCGACGGCGGCCTGTTTCAAGCCGTAGCGGTCGAGGATCTGTGCATAAGTGCCATCGGCCTTCATGGCGTCGAGCGCGCCCTTTACGGCATCACGCAGCTGACCGTTCGCCTTGGCAAAGGCGATGCCGTAGTGGTTGACATCGCCGACCTCGCCGATCTGGTAGAACTTGCCCGGCTCCTGCTTCATCAGGTCGAGAAGACCTTCCAGGCCGATGACTGAAGCCTGGGCGCGGCCCTGGCGGATCTGCATGATGTGCTCGGCCTGGGTCGGGATCTGGATGACGGTGATCAGCTTGTCGGCTGCGCATTTAGCCTTGCCGACATTTTCCGCCCAGGTAACCCAGCTGGTTCCCGTTGCGACCGCGACAGTCTTGCCGCAGAGGTCGGCTTCGCTCTTAATTTCACCCTGATGATCGGCAGCCGAATAGAAGACGTTGCCGGTCTTGAAGTAGTCGATGAAATCGAGCTGCGTCTGGCGCTCCACCTTGTCGGAGAAGGCGGTCATGATCAGGTCCGAACGGCCGGTGACGACCTGCGGGATCAATTGCGGGAACTCGACGTTCTGGAACTCGGCCGTCAGGCCGAGGCGTTCGGCGATTGCCTTGGCAAGATCGATGTCGAAGCCCTTCAGTTCCGTCGAGCCGGCGTCGCTGTATTCCATTGGCGGATAGGCAAGGCTGATCGTGACGTTCAGCTTTCCGGTATCGCGCACCGCGTCCGGCAGAGCGGCCGCGAGCTTCTCGTCGGCGGCGTGCGCCAGGCCGCCTGCGGCCAGGCTGATGATTGTTGCGGAGGCTAGCCCCAGAACCATTGGTAGCAGTTGTTTCATTTTCAGTTCTCCCTCTTTTTGAACTCTTGTCTTCAGGCCAGCACGCGGCTGAGGAAACTCCGCACGCGCGGGTCGCCGGGGTTGCTCAGAACTTGCGTGGGTGCGCCCATCTCGCGGATCTCGCCGTCGATCATCACCACGACGCGGTCGCCGACCTCCCGGGCAAAGCCGATCTCGTGGGTGACGACGATCATCGTTGTGCCGCCACGCGCCAGATTGCGCATGACTTCCAGAACCTCGCCGACGAGTTCCGGATCGAGTGCGCTGGTCGGCTCGTCGAAGAGCATGACGCGCGGCTCCATGGCGAGCGCCCGGGCGATCGCCACGCGCTGCTTCTGGCCGCCGGAAAGCTGAGACGGATAACTCGATGCCTTGGCCGCCATGCCGACCTGCTCGAGCAGGCCCATGGCACGGGCTTCGGCCTCGGCGCGGCTCAAGCCGCGTACCACCATCGGTCCCTCGATGACGTTGCCGAGCACGGTGCGGTGCGCGAAAAGATTGAAATGCTGGAACACCATGCCGAGCCGGCTCTGCTGCGCCCTGAGCCGCTTGACCGGCAATTCCTCAAGCGCGCCGCGGCTGAGCTCGTAGCCCATGATCGCGCCGTCGACCCAGACATAGCCGCCATTCGGCGTTTCCAGATGGTTGATGCAGCGCAGGAAGGTGCTCTTGCCGCTGCCCGAGGGCCCGAGGATGCAGAGCACCTCGCCATAGGCGACTTCCAGATCGAGCCCCTTCAGGACCTCGTGGCTGCCAAAACTCTTGCGGATACCGACCGCCTTGACTGCGAGTGTCATGCTTCCCCCGAGGCGACGGGACGACGCGCCCATCCTTTGAACCAGCGGCGTTCGCCGGTTGCGGCTGCGGCATCGCGGCCGAAATGGCGTTCGAGATAGTATTGGCCGATGGAAAGAACGGTGGTCCCTGCCAGGTACCAAACCGCGCAGACGAACAGCAGTTCGATGACGGCACCGTTGATGAAGTAGATGCGCTGCGCAGCATTCAGCATTTCGCCCATGGCGATGGTGGCGGCGAGCGAGGAGAACTTCAGCATGCCGATGGCGCTGTTGCCGAGTACGGGCAGGATCAGCCGCAGGGTCTGTGGCAGGATGATACGCCGCATCGTCTGGCCCGGCGTCATGCCGAGCGTATGGGCAGCTTCCTTCTGGCCCTTGTCGACCGAAGAGATGCCGCCGCGCACCACTTCCGTCAGATAGGAGCCTTCGTTCACGCCGAGACCAAGGACAGCCGCGACGAACGGCGTCACCACGTCGACCATGCGGGCATCGATGAGCCCGGGGATATAGAGGCGCGGTAAGACCAGCGCGATGTTGAACCAGATGAGCAACTGCAGCAGCACCGGCGTGCCGCGGAACACCCAGACATAGAGCCATGCAGCAAAGCGCAGGATCGGATTTTCCGAAAGCCGCATGATTCCGAAAGCGAAACCAAGAAAGACGCCAAGCACCAGCGCACAGGCCGAGATCAGCAGCGTCCAACCGAAGCCGGTGATGATGACGCCAGCCGTCAGGAACTCGCCGACCACCGTCCACTGGATTTGCCCGACTGCGAAGGCGCGGCCGATTACGGCAAGCAGCAGGATGACGAGACCGCCACTGATCCACTGCCAGGGGTGGTGCAGTGGGCGGATGGCGACATCCGGACCGGGAAGGTCTGCGAGTGACAGCGCGGACGTTGAAGATGAGTGAGAGTGGTGCATGGCATCCAATTGTAGGGTTAGGCCTACAACTTGATAGAAGCACGCCTAAACGGAGTCAAGCTGGCGAACGGAGAATATTTCCGCCTGCGCATATTCGCGCTGAATGCGCAGGAGGATTGGAAGTCAGCGGCCGCGAGGAACAAAACGATCGCCGCTGGCACGGAGGAATCGGCGAGGGGGACAGCTTCTCAAGCGCTAAGCGCGCCGCCGTGCTGGCATCTTCCGGGATGCAGCCGCATGAAGGCTGTACCGGGAACGAATCGAACCGTCCGTTGAAGAGAAAATAAGGAAGGCTGCGGCGCTCTGTGAGCGTTACCGGTGTTTGCCAACCGCACCGTTAAGACTGACGAGACGCTGAAAGTCTCGCCAGTCCGCAAGTGGTCGTATTCCTATCCAGCGTTCATGCCGAACGGCCCCAAGCGGCGCGTTATGCCCAGCCTCGCGCGGACGGCATCAGGGGCAGGGCGAGCGGATTGCCGTGTCCCCCCTCGATTTGCTCCGCCAGAAGGAAGGCGGTCGTCGGGCCCAATGTGAATCCCTGATGGCCGTGGCCAAAATGGAACCACAGGCCCTTATGGCGGGTCGGGCCGACGACGGGCAGCATGTCGGGCATGCAGGGGCGGGTGCCCGACCATGGCGTGCTTTCGACGGGCTCGCGCAGGCCAAAAAGCTCGCGCGCGGCATTGGCGGCATGCAGTATCTGCCGCGATGCTGGCGCTGTGCCAGGCGGCGCCATATGCGCACCGGTCAAAACCCGCCACCCTGTGTTCATCGGCGCAACCAGCGTGGAACGGTCGACATCCAGCATCGAAATGCGCGGTCCGTTCGCGCCTGCGAAATGCCTGTGATAACCGCGTTTGAACACCATGGGTATGCGATAGCCGAACGTCTTCGCGAGCGTCGGCGACCATGGACCCAAGGCGATGATCGCGTTCTGTGCCGTAAATGTGCCGCCCTCGGACAACACCTGCCAGCCGGCGCCATTCTGCTGCAAGCTCATGGCGTCGCCGCGGGCCAGCGTTCCGCCGCGCGCAATGAAGAGGGCGGCATAGCGCGCGACCAGTTCACCCGGGTCACGGCAGGTCCAGGGAGAGGTCCAATGGACCGCACCCGCGAGCCGAGGTTGCAGCGCCGGCTCGCTTGCCGCGAGTTCGGATGCACCAAGCACCGCTGACGGCACGCCGTAGACACGCTTCAGCCGCTCCGCGGTGGCAGCAGCCGCTTCGAATGTCGCGGGTGTACGATAGACCGCGCGCCAGCCCTGCCGGACGATCAGTTCCCCAGCGCCGGCGGGTTCGATGAAACGCGCGTGATCGTCACTCGCACGCAGCGCCAGTTGTGAATAGGCCGCGATGGTTCTCGCGTAAGGCGCGGGCGCCGACTGCGCGAAATAGCGCCAGAGCGGCCTCACCAGCTGTGGCATATCGCGCAGCCGCCAGTCGACGTCGTTGCCGCGCTTCAGCGCAACCCTGGCGATCTCGGTCACGGAGCGAGGGAAGGCATAGGGCTCGACGGCCTCGGTCTGGATGATGCCAGCGTTGCCATAGCTTGTTTCCCGGCCCGGTGCCTGGCGATCCAGCAGCACCACCTGGTGCCCGTTCTCCTGCAGTGCGAGCGCGGTTGAGACGCCGACCATGCCGGCGCCGAGGACGATGGAGGTAGCCATTGTTTGATTCCGCAGAAGGGCCCGTCAGAAAGTCAGGCGCGAATTGTAGCCGACCACGAATTGGATGAAGCGCGATACGTCGACCATGTCGTCGCCCTGGTAGCGGATCGTGTAACCATCAGTGCGCTCGACGCCCTTGAGATAGGAGAGATACTCGGCCGGCAGGCGATTTCGGAACACGATCTCCAGGACAGGGTTTTCCAGTCTGAACGGTTTTGCCGAGCCTGCTCTTGCCAGCGCCGCCTTGACGCCCTCGCGGATGCGGCGATGCGCGACGGCCGGCGTCAGCGTGATCGCCGATTGCGTGCTGTAGACCTGCTTCACCGGCACCGTCACGATGTCGCCGATGCGCTCCCTGATCTCGTCCAAGGCAATGTTGTCGCCCGAGGCGAGCAGCACCGGGACATTGAAATGCCCGGCGATGGCCGCATTGATGCCGGCCTCCGGCATGACGACGCCGTTGATCCGCACCTCGGCGAAGGCTGTGCCGCCGATGGTGTGCGACAGCACGCCCCCCGAGTGGCTTGCCCCGGCGTGATAGCCGAGAAGCATGGCGCCGACGAAGGACCCGAGCTCGATGCCCTGCATCATCATCAGCGGCCGCGGCCAGCTACGCACGACCTGCACATAGTCGGGCAGGCGGTCGATCAGGATGCTCTCGCCATTTCCATGAGAATCGCTGAGGATGACTTCCTCCACGCCTTCTTCACGCGCAGCCTCGCAGGCATGGACCACTGTGTCCGTCATCCAGCGCCGGGCGTTCTCATACTCGAAACCTTCGGGCATCAGCTGGTCGCGGCTGACGACCCCAACGATGCCCTCGATATCCGCGGAAATATAGACGCGCATTCCTGCCTCCCCAGTCAGCCGCGCGAAGGCGCGGACAATGCATTTGACTTTCCGACGATAAACATAGTTTTATGATTAGAAAATATCTTTCTTGATAGGCAAGAGGTAAAAATGAAACTGTTCATCGCTGGGCTGGACACCGAGACCAACACATTTTCGCCGATGCAGACGGGCCTTGAGGCCTTCCGGGAAAACCTGATCGCCTACGGCGATGCCACCAGCAGGCCGCTCACCTGCTGCTCGTCGCAGTTGTCTGTCTGGCGCAAGGCCGCTCAAGAAAAGGCCTGGTGCGTGGTGGAGAGCCTGTGCGCGGTGGCCGAGCCAGGCGGCAGGACCACGCGGGCGGTCTATGAGAGCTTCCGCGCCACCATCCTTGGCGACCTCAAGGCGGCCATGCCGGTCGAAGCCGTCATGCTTGCCCTGCACGGCGCCTGCGTCGCCGAAGGCTATGACGATGTCGAGGGGGATCTGCTCGAGCATGTACGCGGAGTGGTCGGGCCGAATGTCCCGGTTGCCGCCGAGCTTGATCTGCATTGCCATATCACCGACCGCATGCTCGCCAATGCGACCATGATCGCCACCTACAAGGAATATCCCCATACGGACATCGAGGAGGTAGCCGGCCAGTTGTTCCGGCTGGTGGAGCGGACCCTCGCGGGCGAAGTGCGACCAGCCATGGGCGTTTATGACTGCCGCATGATCAACACCTTCCACCCGCATCGCGCGCCGTTGCGCGGCATTGTCGATCGCATGAAAGCCGTGGAGGGGCAGGATGGCGTGCTGTCGGTCTCCTTCGGCCACGGCTTCCCCTGGGGCGATGTCGAGGATGTCGGCGCCAAGATGCTCGTCGTCACCGACAATGACCCGGAAAAGGCTGCGCGCACCGCCCGGTCCTTCGGTCGGGAGATATTCGATGCGCGCGAAGAAATGCGCGGAGACTATCTCGGTATCGACGCGGCGCTGGATCGGGCCATTGCCGCGAAGAGCGGTCCGATCGTGCTTGCCGACGTCTCCGACAATGCAGGCGGCGGAGCGCCTGGAGACTCGACCTTCATCCTGCGTCGCATCATCGAGCGCGGCATCGAAGACGTGGCGACCTGCCTCTATTGGGACCCGATTGCGGTGCGCATGTGCCGCGAGGCGGGAGAGGGGGCCACATTGGCGCTGCGGATCGGCGGCAAGGTCGGGCCGGCTTCCGGCGATCCGCTCGATCTTTCGGTGACGGTCAGGCGTGTCGCTTCGGGCATCACACAGCGCTTCGGGCCGACGCCGCTCGGCATCGGCGATGCCGTCTGGGTCAGTGTCGGCAACGTCGACATCGTGCTAAACACCGTGCGCACACAAACCTTCCACCCGGAATGCATGACCGCGCTCGGCCTGGACCCGGCGCAGAAGAAGATCGTCGTGGTGAAATCCAGCAACCACTTCCGCGCAGGCTTCGAACCCATCGCGCGCGAAATTCTCTACGTCAGCGCGCCCGGTGCCTTGCAGCCCTCATTCGAGGAACTGGCCTTTACCAAGCTGAAGCGGCCCTATTGGCCCAGGGTCGCCAACCCATTCGAGGGGTAGGGCAGGGGCGGTATCGATCCGAAGACGATCGCGGGTAGGGTTGTCGCCGGCGCGCATTGCCTTCGAGGCAATGTTGATTTCGGCCACGTATTATAGGAAATGGTTTTCCTATCATGCCAGTCGGATTCTGCCGCGTCGCGGGCTGAGCCGAGATCGGCACGCGGTCCGGAACGGCTGCAGGCAAATTGGAGACGCCAACGATGACCGATGCGAAATCCAGCCTCGGCGATATCCTGAAGGAGATTCGCAACCGCAATCGCTGGACGTTGGCAGAGGTGAGTTCCATGACCGGGCTTGCGGTCTCGACCCTTTCCAAGGTTGAGAACAACCAGATGCAGCTCACCTACGACCGACTGATCCAGCTCGCCCAGGGCCTGAAGGTCGACATCGTCGAGCTTTTCGGGACCATGGCGGGCGCTGAGGAAGCCCCCAACATGCTGGGGCGGCGCACCTACACCAAGTCCGGCGACGGGCGGGCGATCATCACGCAGAACTACGACTATCTTTATGTTTGCACGGAGATTTCCAAGAAGTCGATGGTTCCGATCGTGGCGGTAGCCCGTGCACGCACACTTGAAGAGTTTGGGCCGCTTATCCGGCACAAGGGCGAGGAGTTCTTCTACGTTCTCGAAGGGGAACTGGAACTTCACACCGAGATCTATGCGCCTTTGCGGCTCAAGAAGGGCGATTCCTGCTACTTCGACGCGATAATGGGTCACGCCTATCTCAGCGTCAGCGAAGAACCTGCGCATATCCTGTGCGTTTGCTCGACCCCGGAAACCGAGCTGGTCTCCACATTGGCGAACGCGCAGACGGTCAAGCTCAAAAGCTGATCGAAACTAAAAAACAAATATGATAAGAAAAAAATATTGCACTTAGGAAAATCGTTTCCTAGTCTAGCACTGCGGTGAATGCCGGGAGGGCATCGTGCGCCGCAGTTCTGGGGAGGACTACGAGATGAACGGTTCCAAGTGGAAATCGATTGGCGTTGCATTGCTTCTGGCATCGACGCCCCTTTCCGGCGCGATCGCAGCGCAGGACGTGCTGGTGATGGCGCGAGCGGAAGATCCGCCGACCGCCGATCCTGGAGTTGAAATCAGCAACAGCGGCTACACACTGATTTATGCCGCCTATGAAAGGCTCGTCGCCTACAAGGGCGGCTCAACGGAGGTCGGGCCCGAACTGGCTGAAAGCTGGACCGCCGACGATGCCGGCCTCGTGTGGACCTTCAAGCTCGCCAACGGCCACAAGTTCGATGACGGTTCACCGGTCGATGCCGCCGCCGTCAAATTCAGCTTCGACCGGCTGATGAAGCTGAAGGCCGGACCGTCCGACGCGTTCCCGGTGCTGAAGGAGGTCGAGGTCGTCGATCCGCAGACTGTCAGATTTCATCTGACGGCGCCGTTCGCGCCGTTCATTTCGACGCTCGCCGTCTCCGGGGCAGCGATCATCAATCCCAAGGTGATGGAGCATGAAAAGGACGGCGACATGGCGAAGGCCTGGCTTGCCGAGCACTCCGCCGGCAGCGGGTCCTACCGTATCGCTTCCTGGGAGCGCAACGAGAGCATCGTACTCGACCGCAACGAACACTACGCAGGCACAAAGCCGGCGCTGAAACAGGTCGTCATTCGCATCGTCGGCGACGTGTCTGCCCGTCGCCTTCAGCTGACAAACGGCGATGCCGACATCATCGAACAGATCCCGCTCGATCAGGCGGAGGCGCTGCAAAAGGACGCTTCCGTCGTGGTCGAGAGCAATCCCAGCATGTATGTGAACTACATCTACATGAACAACCGTCAGCCGCCGCTGGACGACGCCAAGGTTCGCAAGGCGATTTCCTATGCGGTCGACTATCAAGGCATCATCGACGGCATCATGCTCGGCCAGGCCAAGCAGATGCGCGGCGCGGTGCCGAGCGGTATGTGGGGACACGACCCGCAGGGCTTCCAGTACACATACGACATCGAGAAGGCCATGGCGCTACTTGCCGACTCCGGCAAGAGCGATATTCACCTGACCTATACCTTCTCTCAGGCGGACCCTGCCTGGGAGCCGGTCGGGCTGGCGCTGCAGGCGTCACTGGCTGAAATCGGCATCAAGCTCGATCTGCAGGCGGTCGCCGACACGACCAAACGCGAACTGGTGGCCAACGGCAAATTCGATATGGCTCCCGGTGCCTGGACGCCTGACTTTGCCGACCCCTACATGTTCATGAACTACTGGTTCGATGCCGACAAAATGGGTGGTCCGGGCAACCGTTCCTTCTACGGCAACGAGCAGGTGACCGATCTCGTGCGTGAGGCGGGATCGATCGTCGACGAGGCCAAGCGCAAGGCTCTTTACATCGAGGCGCAGAAGCTTTCGACCGAGGACGCACCCTACCTCTACATCATGGAGAAGAATGACATCTTCGCCCGTCGCGCCGTGGTGAAGGGCTATGTCTACAATCCCATGCTGATCCAGGTCTACAACTTCGGGACGATGTCGAAGACGGAGTGAGGGAGCCGGATTGAAGCGATCCTTCGCTCAACAGGCCTCATTCCACGGAACACCTGCCGCCGGCCCCAACGGCTGTGGCGGCAGGGTTTCATCGTTTCCCAAGCAAGGTTTTCCTGCCGGAAGGGCTGACGTCCATGGCAATCACCCGCATCATCATTCCGCGTCTGATATTGCTGCTTTTTGTGGTGCTCGGGGTCGCGGTCATCACCTTCACGATCTCCCACCTCATTCCGGGAGATCCCGCGCGCATGATTGCGGGCGATAGGGCAAGCGCCGAAACGCTTGAGAACGTCAGGCGCAACCTGGGTCTCGATCGCCCGGTCGTCGAACAGTTCACCATCTATATCGGCAATCTCCTGCAGGGCGATCTGGGAACGTCCTTGCGGACCAACCGCCCGGTTGCAGCCGATATTCGCACCTTCTTGCCGGCGACGCTTGAGCTCGGAACGGTCGCGCTCTTCATTGCGATCTGTCTGGGCGTACCACTCGGCGTGCTGTCGGCCGTCTACAAGGACGGCCCGATCGACCAGCTTGCGCGGACGGTCTCCGTCTGCGGCATCTCAATGCCGGTGTTCTGGTTCGGCCTGATCCTGATCTACCTCTTCTACGCCAAGTTCCAGATACTGCCTGGCAGCGGGCGCCTGGCCATGGGCATCGTTGCACCCGAACGCATCACCGGATTCCTGCTGATCGACTCGCTGCTGCAAGGCCGCTTCGATGCCTTTCGCAGCGCCGTCTACCACATCATCCTGCCGGGCTTCGTGCTGGCCTTCGCCAATATGGGCGTGATCACCCGCCAGATCCGCGCTTCGATGCTGGACGTGCTGCAGGAGGATTATATCCGCACCGCACGCGCCAGCGGCCTGCGCAAGGGCATGATCATCTTCAACTACGCACTCAGAAACGCGCTGATCCCTTCAATCACCCTGCTGGGACTGGCACTTGGCGATCTGCTTTATGGCGCAGTGCTGACTGAGACGATCTTCGCCTGGCCCGGCATGGGCACCTATGTCGTTACGTCCATTCAGACGCTCGATTTTCCCGCCATCATGGGTTTCACGATCGTCGCATCCATCGGCTATGTGCTGATCAACCTCCTGGTCGATCTCGCCTACATGCTCGCCGACCCGCAAATCAGGGAGGTCTGATCATGTCCGCCGTCATACCGACAGAACCTGCTGCGGCGGGTGCCGCGATGCGCAGGACCAAGTCCGTCTCCGAGCGGCTGCGTTACCTTTGGTACCTCAGCCGCCGGAGCCCGCTGACCTTGGTCGGCGCCGCTATAATCCTGCTCGTTCTCATCATGATCATCGCCGCACCGGTGATTGCACCGTACAATCCCGACAAGGTTTCCCTGACGGCGCGCCTGTTGCCGCCAAGTGCCGTGCATTGGTTCGGCACGGACGAGGTTGGCCGCGACCTGTTCTCACGCGTGATCTATGGGGCGAGGGCGTCCTGCGGCGCCGCCTTCATGATCGTCCTGATTTCGATGTCGGTCGGGGTGCTGATCGGTTGTTTTTCCGGCGTGGTCGGCGGACGGGTCGACACCGCCATCATGCGGCTCATGGACGTTGTCCTCGCTTTGCCGGCGTTGGTGCTGGCCATGGCGCTGGCTGCAGCCCTTGGCCCGAGCCTGTTCAACTCCATGCTGGCCGTAGCGATCGTGCGTATTCCCGCCTATGTGCGCCTGGCCCGCGGTCAAACGCTTTCCTTGCGCGAGCAGGTCTTCGTGAAGGCGTCGCGCACCTTCGGCGCTTCGCCGTTCTACATTCTCCGCTGGCATATCCTGCCGAACGCGATGTCGCCGATCATCGTCCAGGCGACGCTCGATCTTGGCGGCGTCGTGCTGATCGCAGCCGCGCTTAGTTTCATCGGCCTCGGTGCCCAGCCGCCGACCTCCGAATGGGGCGCGCTGGTCAGCAGCGGCCGCAGCTACATGCTCGATCAGTGGTGGTACGCGACCTTCCCGGGTCTCGCCATTCTGATCACGGCAATGGGGTGCAACCTCGTTGGCGACGGCATCCGCGATATGCTCGACCCACGCTTGAGGGGCAGATGATGACTGGTGCGACAGAGTTACGCGGCCAGGCGCTGGCCATTCACAACCTATCGCTGGAGTTTCCCACCTTCAGCGGCGCGATCAAGGCGCTCGACAATGTGTCGATCAATGTCGGAAAGGCCGAGATCGTCGGGATCGTCGGCGAGTCCGGCTGCGGCAAATCGGTGACGACCATGGCTGCGACTGGGCTGCTGCCCAGGGGGCGCTACAGGATCACCGGCGGCTCCGTCAGGCTCTTTGGCCATAGCACCCTCGCCATGGACGACAGTCAGTTGCAGGATGTGCGCGGCAAGGTGTTCTCGACCATCTTTCAAGAGCCGATGAACGCGCTGAACCCGACGATCCGCATCGGCAAGCAGCTGACTGACGTCATCATGCGTCACGAAGAGACAAGCTTGCCGGATGCCAGGCGCATTGCGCGGGATATTCTCGCCGACATGCTGATCGGCGAGCCAGAGCGGGTCATGAAGCTCTACCCGTTCGAACTCTCCGGCGGCATGCGGCAGCGCGTGCTGATCGCCATGGCGTTCTCATGCAATCCCGGCCTCATCATCGCCGACGAGCCGACGACCGCGCTCGATGTCACCGTGCAGGCGGTGATCCTGAGGCTGATCCAGAACCGCGCGCGCCGCACCGGCACATCGGTCATCTTCATCTCGCACAACGTCGCCGTCGTGTCGCAGCTCTGCGACCGGCTCTACGTGATGTATGCCGGACGGATCGTTGAGCATGGTGCGACCCGCACCGTGCTCGAGGCGCCGCAGCACCCCTATACCCAGGCGCTGTTGCGCTGTCTGCCGGAACGGGTGGCGCCGAAGCAGGAGCTCGAAGCGATTCCCGGCGCGGTGCCTAATCTTCTGCACCCACCGGCAGGCTGCTATTTCCAGCCCCGGTGCAAGGAAGCGGTTGATCTCTGTCGATCCCAGTCTCCGCCGTTGGCTGGGGCCGACAGCCAACAGGTGGCGTGCTGGCGGCGCGGTGTCGCGCCAGAACTATCAGAGCAGGGGAGCCGGAAATGACCGCAGGCGTTGAAACGATGGCGCGGCCGGTTCTGGAGGTTTCCGATCTCCATGTCCGCTTCCCGGCGTCCCGCAACTGGCTCGGGCGCCCCACCTCGCATGTGCACGCCGTCAACGGCGTCACCCTTAGAGTTCGTGCCGGCAGAAGCCTCGGCATTGTCGGCGAGTCCGGTTGCGGCAAGAGCACGCTCGCCCAGGCGATCATCGGGCTTGCACCCTATGAACAGGGTAGGGTGGCGATCGACGGCCAGGATTTTCAGGCAGCGCAGGGGAGAGAGAAGCGCCAGCTGCGGCAGAAGATGCAGATCGTTTTCCAGGATCCGCAATCCTCGCTCGATCGGCGCCTGCCGGTCTGGCGGCTCATCAGCGAGCCGCTGCATATTCGCGGCGGGCATAGCAACGCCGAGCTGCATGCGAAGGCGGAACAACTGGCGACCGCTGTCGGTCTAAGGCCGGAACATCTCGATCGTCTGCCACACGAGTTTTCAGGCGGCCAGCGGCAGCGTATCGCCATCGCCCGCGCCATCAGCACGGACCCCGACCTCATGGTCCTGGACGAACCGACATCGGCGCTCGACGTGTCGGTCCAGGCGCAGATCATCAACCTGCTTCTGAAGCTGCAGCGGGAGCGAGGGCTCGCCTATCTCATGATCTCGCACGATGTCGCACTGGTGCGCCACTTCTGCGACGATGTCGCGGTCATGTATCTCGGCCAGATCGTTGAATCGGGCCCGGCTGAAGAGGTACTGGGCGACCCTCGGCACCCATACACCCAAACGCTGCTGGCCGCGGCTCCGAGTTTCGCAAGCCCCTTGCCGACCCTTGCGGAGGTGCGGACGAGCGAGCTGCCAAACAACCGCAAACTACCGGCGGGTTGCTTCTACAAGGAACGATGCGGCAAGGCTGCCGCCGGCTGCGAGGTGCCGCAGGTACTCCAGCGCCTCGGCGCGGGCGCACGCTGTGCAAGGTGTCATCTGGCGCAGGGATGAGGCGCGGACGCGTTTCGCCGACCGTTGACGTGTCGGCGGACGCCGTCGCGCGTGCAGCGGTCCGCGCGGCCACGAGTCGAAATGAATTTGATCTGATGAAAGAGGCCTAAGATGAAGAAGGAAGTCGAATGGGCGCGCATGACCGCACCCAGCCTGCGTGAACTCGCCGGAAAGCCGGGCGCGCTTGCCGTCCTGCCGATCGGTTCGCTGGAACAGCATGGGCCGCACCTGCCGGTCATTACCGACACAGCCAGCGCATCGGCCGCGGCCATCCGTGCCGCCCGTCTCGTGGCCGACGACATCCCGGTCGCCGTTCTTCCCGGCCTGTGGCTCGGCATGAGCGAACACCACCTGCCTTTCGGCGGCACCATCACGCTGGACTACGATACGCTGAGCCGCGTCATTCGCTGCATCGTCCGATCGCTGAAGACGCTCGGTTTCTCGCGGCTGTTCATCGTCAACGGTCACGGCGGCAACATGGACCCGCTCGCGGTTGCCGTGCGCGAACTGGCGGTCGAGTTCGCCATGCCGATCGTCGCCACAACGCCGTGGATGCTGGCGCCAGAGGAGGCCAGCAAGATCTTCGAGGTCGACACCGGTGCGCACCATGCCTGTGAGGGCGAAGCGTCGGTCATGCTGGCGATCGTTCCGGATGCGGTAAAGACCGAGATGTTTGGCCAGGCCTTCGGCAACCAGCAGCATCCCGTTGACGTACCTGCGGACGTGTCGCGCTTCTATTCCTTCGCCGAGCGGGCGCCGGTCACCGGCACCTGGGGCGATCCGCGCAGCGCAACCGCCGAAAAGGGTGAGCGCTTCCTCGATCTGCAGGCGAACGAACTGGTGAAGCTGATCCGCAACGATGTGCTTTGGACCGCTCCGGATCCGGTCTGGGCGCCCGGCCGAGGCCTCGGCACGACCGCCGGCAAAGCCGATTGACCTCAGCCGGCGAGACATGCGCCGGGCATTTCGCATTCCAGTCCCAAGGGAGGACACGCCAATGACTTTGAAATTCGCGCGGACGCGCAAAAGCCTTGTTTCCCTGTTTGCAGCAACGATGCTTTCGGGCGTGGCGCTGACGCCTGCCATGGCGAAGACGCTCGTCTATTGCTCGGAGGGCGCGCCAGAGGGGTTCGACGCAGCGCTCTACTCGGCCAACAGCACGTGGGATGCTTCGGCCGAGACGATCTACGATCGCCTCACTGAATTCGAGCCCGGCACCACCAACGTCGTTCCGGGCCTTGCCGAGAGCTGGACCATTTCCGAGGACAATCTCGAATACACGCTGAAACTGCGGGAAGGCGTAAAGTTCCAGACGACGGACGATTTCACCCCGACACGGGATTTCAACGCCGACGACGTGCTCTTCACCTACATTCGCCAGTTGGACAAGGACGACCCGTGGAACAGCTACTTTCCTGGTGCGAACTGGGAAATGTTCAACGCGATGGACATGCCAACGGTCATCAAGGACATCGTCAAGGTCGATGAAAAGACCGTCAAGTTCGTGCTGAAGCAACCGGATGCGTCGCTTCCGGCGAAGCTTGCCCTCAACTTCGGCTCGATCATGTCGAAGGAGTATGCCGACAAGCTGGCGGCTGAGGGACGGCGCGAGGACCTCGACCGCAAGCCTGTCGGCACCGGGCCGTTCCGCTTTGTCGACTACCAGCAAGATGCGGCGATCCGCTTTGCAGCCAATGCAGACTATTGGGCCGGCGCGCCGAAGATCGACAATCTCATCTTCGCGATCACCACCGACCCGACGACACGCATGCAGAAACTCGAGGCGGGGGAATGCCATATCGCGCCGTACCCGGCTCCGGCCGATGTTGCCGGGCTGAAGGCAAATCCGGACCTGACGGTATTGGAACAACCGGGTCTCAACGTCTCCTATCTCGCGATGAACACCTTGGTCGCGCCGTTCGACAAGCTGGAGGTGCGCCGCGCCATCAACATGGCGATCGACCGCAAGGCGATCGTTGATTCCGTCTATCAGGGCATGGGCCAGATCGCCAAAAGCGTCCTGCCGCCGACGATGTGGGGCTATAACGGCAGCATCGAGGGCTACAGCTACGATCCAGAAGCGGCAAAGAAGCTTCTCGACGGAGCCGGCGTCAAGGACCTGAAGATGAAAATCTGGGCGATGCCCGTCAGCCGTCCATACATGCCGAATGCTCGTCGCGCGGCCGAGCTGATGCAGGCGGACCTTGCCAAGGTCGGTATCGGCGTCGAGATCGTTTCCTACGAGTGGGGCGAGTATCTGAAGAAGTCGCGCGACGAAGCGCGCGATGGCGCCGTCATCCTGGGCGGCACGAGCGACAACGGCGATCCCGACAATCTGCTCAGCTACTTTTTCAGCTGCTCGGGCGTTGGCGGCAGCAACAATGCCAACTGGTGCGACAAGCCGCTCGACGAGATCTTCCAGAAGGCGCGTACCAGCTCGGATCAGAGCGAGCGGACGAAACTGTACGAAGAAGCGCAGACCATGATCAGCGATCAGGCACCTTGGGTTCCGATTGCTCATTCCACCGTTGTGCTGCCGATGTCGAAAAAGGTGAAGAACTACGTGATGGAACCCTTGGGCTCACATCGCTTCGACAAGGTCGATATTGAGGAATAATCCCAACACGTTGGGATTCTGCGCGCCTGTTCCGGCAGGCGCGCACCATTGATATCATTTGAAAAAAGTCTCCCTGTTAAGTTCCATTGATGTTTCATCTGCGACTACCGGCAGGTGAGTCACGTATCCCGCTCAATCAGGTGCGTGGTTTCGGACGACAAGCAGAAGGGTCGCACAGTGTATCGACCGGAACAGGATTTTCTTGCTTTTGGCTGGGGGCGTCCGAAGGCGCCCAGAACGGTTCCGTCGCTTGAGAGTTCGCACTTTGCTTATACATGCAACACGTCAAGCAAACCGCCTTACAATCTCAAGCAGGCGGTCGCAGGATCTCCCAAGCTGCCTTGGCGGCGCCGTGGCAAGGCCTAGAAGCAAGCCGGATTTTGCAGAATCCGGCGACGCGTACCAGGCCGAAAGCGGTGCGGGCGACATGCCGAAAGCCAACGTTTCTCTGGCGATCGCAAGATCCGGCGCCCCGTCCGGCAAACGCAACAGCACTGCCAATCCGGCAACTGTTGCTTCCTCCGGCCGCAGGGATTTCAGCAAGGCGTCGCGCTGGGCGGAGTAAACCCGCTTCGTCCGCCTGAGATGCCGCAAGTAATGCCCTTCGCGCATGAACTCAGTGGCTGCAAGCTGCACGGATGGCCCGGGGGGCGGTGCGAGACAGGCTGCGACTTCCGCAAAACGGGAGGCGAGCGCCGGCGGCGCGACGAGAAAGCCGAGCCTGAGCGCCGGGCTGATGGTCTTACTGAAGGAGCCGATGTGAATGACGCGTCCACCGCGGTCGAGGGAGGCGAGCGCCGGCGCGGCGCGGCCGTCGAGTTGCAACTCGCTGAGATAGTCGTCCTCGATCACCCAGGCCTGCGCCCCGGCCGCCCAGTCGAGAAGACGCAGTCGGCGTGCCAGTGACAAGGTGGACCCGAGCGGCGCCTGTTGCCCCGGAGTTACGACGACCAGCGCTGCATCCGGGGCACGGCGGATGCCATACTCGACGTTGACGCCATCGGCATCGACGGGGACCGGCACGATCTCCAGTCGCGCAAGCTCCAGCCCGCGCCGGGTGAATGGGAACCCTGGCTCCTCCATCCAGACCTTTTGCCCTTCGAGACCGAGGACGCGGAGCGCCATTCCAAGCCCGCTGGCGTATCCCCCGGTGATGATGATTTCGGAGGGCGAGCATTCGATGCTGCGCGCGACGGTAAGATAGGCGGCAATTTCCCGGCGCAGTTCCAGTTCGCCGCGTGGGTCGGGATAGATCGCCGGAGCGCTCGTCTCCACGCGTACGGCGTGCGCGCGGATCCTTGCGAAGAGCGTCGCGGGAAAGGTTTCCTGCGCCGGTACACCCATCTGGAAGATCGCCGGGCCGGCTGTCATCTCCCGATAGCGCTCCATGAACGAGCCGGGATCCGGCGGCGGCTCAACCCGCGCAACCGCTGCAGGACGAGCGGCGACGCGGGTCCCGGTCGAGCGCGAGGCGACGATGAGCTGGGCCGCGGAAAGCTTGTCGTAGGCCGTACGCACCGTGCCGCGTGCAACGCCAAGCTGAGCGGCGAGATCCAGCCAGGACGGCAGACGCGCGCCTGGGGCAAGCACCCCGCTTTCGATCGCGGCGCTGATGCCCTTTCGTATCTGCTCGGCCAGTGGCGTCCGGGCCGACCGATCGAGATTCAGTTCCAGCGGCTGATCCATGCTTTACTGGTACATGATTTTTGTCTGGTTTTGGTGCTTTTTTTAGAACCAGTAAGTCGTCATTTCTAGGGGCAGGAAGAAACGTCATCAGGACCACGCGGAAAGGAGATCCCTGGCATGACCCTACGATCCTTCATTGGCGCTGCTGCCGCCGCCCTTGCAATCGTCACCGCGCTGCCTGCAGCAGCGCATGATCCCGGCGACGTTGTCACGCCGCACTTCGAAAAGGCGATACCCAGTATTCCGGGCAAGACCTTGACCGCCCTGATCGTCGACTACCCCCCAGGCGGTGCCTCGGTTCCGCACACGCATGCGAAGTCGTCCTTCATCTTCGCCTACGTTCTCTCCGGAGAAATCGTGTCCAAGGTCAATGACGGCCCGACGCAGAGCTACCGCGCCGGCGAGAGCTGGTACGAGCCGCCGGCGTCCACCCACCTCGTCAGCCGCAACGCGAGCCAGACGAAGCCGGCAAAGCTGCTGGCGGTGTTCGTCGCCGACACCAATGAAAAAGAACTCACTACCCCGATCGAATAGAACCGAATTCAGGAGCAGAACAATGAGCAAGCGTCTCGACTACAACCAGATCGCACCGGCCGGCGCCAAGGCCCTTGGCGGTGTCTACGGCTACGTCCTGCAAAGTGGCCTGCCGCCAGTGCTGGTAGATCTGGTTTATCTTCGCATCTCGCAGATCAACAATTGCGCCTACTGTCTCGACATGCACACCCGCGACCTCCTGAAGAAGGGCCAACCGATCGAAAAGATCGCATTGGTCCAGGCGTGGAGGGAGGCCGGCAACCTCTTCGACGCGCGCGAGCGGGCGGCCCTTGCCTGGGCCGAAACCGTCACACGTGTCGCCGAGACGGGTGTGCCGGACGAAGCCTACACGGCTGCACGTGCGCTGTTTGACGAGCGTGAACTCACCGACCTCACGATCGCGATCGGCCTGATGAATGCCTACAACCGCATGGCGATCAGCTTCCGCAATACGCCACAGGCAGCACTTGAGAAGTAAAGGCGGGCGCACGCCCGAAACGCTCAAATTGAGGAGTTGGCTATGAAGATATTCATCGCGGGCGCCACAGGCGCCGTCGGCTCGCCGCTGGTGCGGGCGCTCTTGACCCTTGGCCATCAGGTGACCGGCATGACGCGCCCCGGCCCAGGCGTGGATCGTCTCCGCGAGCTCGGGGCGGAGACGTCGACCGCGGATGCCTTCGACCCCGAGGCGGTCCATGAGGCAGTCGCGGCAGCAGCGCCGGACGTCGTGATCGATCAGCTCACCTGGCTTCCGGCCAACCCCGCCGACATCATCAAGGCCATGCCGGACGATACGCGCCTTCATCGCGAGGGCGGCGCCAACCTGCTCGCCGCGGCGCAGAAGCTGGGCGTTCGCCGCTACATCATGCAGTCTCGTGGCTTCTACCTCGATGCCCCGGCAGGACAACTCGCCGACGAGACCGCGAGGCTCAGGTACGACGCGCCCGGGGAGATCGGCGAGAGCACACGCACCATCGGCGTCTATGAGGACCGTGTGCTCGCCTCGCCGTCGCTCGATGGCGTCGTCCTGCGCTACGGCTTCTTCTACGGGCCCGGTACCTGGTACCGGCCGGACGGAGCGATTGCCGATCAGGTTCGCAATGGCGAGGCGGTGATTATCGGCGAAGGAAATGCCGTTTGGTCGTTCGTCCATATCGATGACGCGATCGCTGCGACCGTCGCCGCGCTCACGGCCGAACCGGGGGTCTACAATATCGTCGACGACGACCCGATGCCCGTCGCCAAATGGCTCCCGGCTTTCGCTCGATGGGTTGATGCATCGGAGCCGGGGTGGGTCAGTGTGGAGGACGCGCTGAAGTCGGCCGGCGAGGAAGCGGTCTACTACCACACCCGTCTCACCGGCGCCGCGAACACGCGAGCGAAGGAAAAACTCGGCTTCGCACCCCGGCCGCTGCTATGGAAGGGCGCGTGATTGCCGCCCGACGGGGCAACGGAAATAGTCGGACCCGCTAGAGGGATAATTGCCACGACATCCAACCGCCGCCAACAACACAGAGGCGCTTCGCACGGACGTCGATCGCATTCCTGCTGGCCGCTGGGGCACCCCCGAGGATATCGGCGAGGCTGCCGTTTTCCTGCTGACGCCGGCGTCACGCTACATGCATGGTGCCGTCATCCCGGTTGATGGAGGATGGTTGGCGCGATGAACGGTGATGCGTTGGCGGGCTCGTTGAGTGACGCGAGCACGAAGCGCTTCGAAGTGACCGGCTGGCGTTGGCGCGGCAGATGATGGAGCGGAAGCTGACCAGCCGACGCACCTCGTCGAAACTGCCGGAACTGATTGAGTTGGTCATGGCCATGCCGCTGGTCTCGGCCGGTATGATCCACCAAGGCGTTCGACGTTGGGCCGAAGGCAGCTCGCCGGATCGTCGGCGAGCTTGGCTTGCGGGAAATGACGGGGTGGGGGAGGTTTCGCGCGTGGGGCGTCCCATAAAGGTAACGAGTACCGAACGCCTGCCGCGGTATGCTCGCGGATGGAGCGGGATGCGGCGCGAGTACCATCGGTGTTCCGCACCCCGCTTTACTGACCCCGGGGAGGGTTAGCGAACGTAGATCGTCAGCCCGCCGTCCGTCGCCTGTTCAGCGCCGCCAATGTTGTCCATCTCGACGTTCTGCGCCTTCAGCTTTTCAGCCAAGGACTTGTTCGCTTTGACCGCCTCGAGCAGCGCTGCGCGTTGTTCCGGCGTGGCATGCTCGACCCACATGCGCGTTTGGTTCTGCTCCGCAAGTGTGCTTACATCGACGACATTGATCTTGTCGCCGCTGTAGCTGCGCACAGTTTGCTCAATCTCTTTAGGCCAGTCCATTGCGGCACCTTGACCGTGCACGATTCCAACGAAGCTAAGGGCGGAGAGGCTGGCAATCATAGAAAAAGTCGCAATGCGGTTCATTGTCATGCTCCTTCCTGGGTTTTGCGCTTGTGACGGGGTGGCAACCAAGCGCGGCTGCTCAAGCAACTCGTCCCAACTGAGATTACGCGAAACTCCACTGAGCGATATTGTCCTTAGGGGAAGTCGTCTGAACTTGGCGGCCGCTGGTAGGATCGACGGCCACGATACTCTGCAAGTTTCACTGACCGGCTAGGGTCGGTGCGTCTTAGGACGCATCCAGGGCCTCCACCGTCTTCAACACCGGGCCGAGGACCCAGTTGTACATCTCGCCGATCTTGTGCTCCTCATCCGGATCCGACTCGATTTTGAACACCTTCGGATAGCCGTTCATCGGTGCGGCGCTGCTTCCCACTCCGCACAGCAGCGTTGCGCCGGGAGGACCGTTGCGGCTGGGTGCCACTTTGACGAAATAGGCCCGGAATTGCTTCCTGCGGACGGCGATCAGATCAGAGCCGACCAATGTCAGCAAATGTTCGCGACGTCCGC